>Ga0207433_10000097_pt1 | contig 199197 bp, 185 predicted proteins | sample YelNatPaOPGAMG01_FD_187559 | JGI IMG/M metagenome (GOLD analysis project Ga0207433, IMG submission 187559) | Hot spring thermophilic microbial communities from Obsidian Pool, Yellowstone National Park, USA - OP-RAMG-01 (SPAdes) (version 3) | ecosystem: Environmental > Aquatic > Thermal...
AATAGGAGATTGGTTGGAATCATGGGATCCATCCGGGATTATTCACGCTGAATGAGGAGATTCCCATGCATTGACAACGGAAACTGGACGATTGTGCCGATCCAGGAAAAACCAAAAATAATTCCAGCCCCCCTTGACACTCTCCGTCATAGGAGGAGAATCGGTCGCACCCTCCGGGAAAAGCTGATAGAATAGACACCATTCCCACCATTGCGGACTCTTGTCCGAATTCACAGGCGGCTTTGTTGGAGGAGACTCCCATGGACCGGGACCCGGCCATTGTCAATTCATCGGCATCCGGGGGAGGATCTGTGTCCGTCACAGTCCAGCTCCCCGAATCCTTAAACCTTGCCCTTTCCGAAAAGGCACATTCCCTTGGCCTCAGCCGGGAGGAATGTCTCCTGCGCTCCCTTTCCGAGGACCTGGCTGCCTCAGAGGTTGTCCTGGGTCCTGTCCGGGCCGAGATCGGAAGGCTCTCCGAAAAAAGCGACCGGCTGATGGAAACGATCCGGGAGGAGTTCCAGGAGATCGACGACCGGAACCGGAGGGCCTATGAGGCCCTGGCCCAGTCGCTCAAGCCTTCCCGGAAGGAATGGGGGCTGATCGGGGGAGGGGCGGCCGTGGTGGCGGTCCTTCTTCTCCTTCTGGCCGTTGTCCTAGGGCCCGGTCCCGCCCCCGGGACCAAGGCCGGGGCGGGACCGGGAAAGCCTTCGGTCTCTCTTCCCTCCCAGCTCGGGGAAAAGGACAAGTACGTCTATTTCGTGGGCCGATGGTATCTGGGAGTCCGGGACCGGATGTCGACCAAGGAGAGGCTTTTCCTTGAAAACTACCTGAAGCCCTTCGACAATTTCGATGAAGACCTGAAAGCCCGGAAGGCCGCAGGCCTCTAGGTCAGGACTTGCCCCCCTTGGCCTTTCTGGGATCTTCGGGCCGAGGCTGGCTGTCGACGTAGGCGGCCACATCCCAGGCCTGCTGGTCCGAGAGGGTTTCCCCCTTGGAGAGGGGCATGTTCATTTTTACGAACCCCGCGAGTTTGGACACCTTGTAAAAACCCGCCCCCTTGGTGTAGGAATGCGGTCCCCAGACCGGGGGAAAGGCGACCTGGTCGTTGTCCGACTGGGTGCCCTGACCATCCAGCCCGTGGCAGAGGGAGCATCGGGCCTCGAAGATCGCCTTTCCCCGAAGGGGGTCGGGAGGACGGGCCGGCTTCGACATCCGTACGATCCCCTGTCCTTTCAGGTAGAGACCGACCGGGGCCCCCCGGGAGACCCAGAAGCTGTAGGCGATAAGGGCCTTCATCGTCTTGCTCCCGACCGGGGGAGGGGTTCCGTTTAGTGAGAAGCGGAAGCAGCCCTGGATTCTCTCCTCGAGGGTGTTGACCTGGTGGTTCTTGCTCCGGTAGCGCGGATAGGTTCCGTAGGCCCCCCAGAGCGGGGCCGAATAGGGCTTGATCCCCCGGTCGAGATGGCAGCTTTCGCAGGTAAGGTCGTTTCCGACGTACCGGGGGGCGTACTGGCCGGTGTGGATGAAGATCAGCTCCCCCTGGCGGATGAGCCGTCCCAGGGGTCCATTGGGCAGGGTGCCCTCCGCGGGGGGAGCGAAGAACTGGAAGTTTTGGTTCCCGGTGGCTCCGGTCGGCCGGGGATCGAGAAGAAATCCTGCGGCAAGAAGAATCACGAGGATCAGGGATCGGGCGGTCATGGGGTCGGGGTCTCCTTCTCGGGAATGAGCCGGAGGCGGTCCGGCCGGTTTTTTGCGGGGATTTTTCCATAGACGGGGGGATCGAGGCTGGCGAAGTATTGGGCGACCGCCTTGATTTCACGGTGGGTAAGCTTCGAGGCGATGCCCCGCATCAGGCCTTCGGGGTCGTCCTTGCGGCGGACGACGGCAAAGGAGATCAGCTGGCCCATGAGATAGGTCGTGCTCTGGCCGGCGATATAGGGAAAGTTCGGGGGGATCCCCCTCCCGTCCTGGCCATGGCAGAGGATGCAGGCCGGGATGTTCCGGTCCCAGAGTCCCCGGTGGGCGATCCGGCGGCCGAGCTCCCGGAGGGCCGGGTCGTAGGAGGCGGGATCGTTAAGCTTGGGGGTGCGGACGGTCGAGTAGTAGAGGGCGACGGCCCGGATGTCCCGGCGCGAGAGGTTCTGGACGATTCCGTCCATGTAGGGGGAGTACCGGGTTCCCTCCTGGACCCCGCGGATCTCGCGATAGATGTAGGTTTCGGTCTGGCCGGCGATCCGGGGAATCCCCACGGAGGGCATGCCCCCTCCGTTGATGCGATGGCATTCGGCGCAGGCGGTGTTTCCGGGAAGGCCGTTTCCCTGCATGGCGATGGTGTGGCCCCAGGCGATGAGGGCGGCTTCCGTGTCGGCCCCCCGGGCCCGGGAGGGGAAAAGGGCGACGAGCGCTCCCAAGAGGATCCCTGCCAGGGCCAGCGGGGAGAAAACGCCCGATCCAGACCTCGAAACAACCATCTCCTGTCCTCGCGCAATGATAGGAATTTTTGTCCATTATCTGTCGTCTGCAAGGCGTCTGCAAGCGCCGTCTCCTTGAATGAAAACGAAAAAAAACGCATAATCGGGGGCAGAAGAAAGAATTCCCGGCGGCCTCTTGCCGGTCGGAATGCCAACAACAATGAAGGGATAGGGTGAGCGATGGGAGTTCGTATCGGGATCAACGGCTTCGGGCGGATCGGACGGCTGACCTACCGGGCCATGCTTGAAAGGTGCCCGACCTGTATTTCGGGGAATATCGAGGTCGTGGCGGTCAACGACCTGACAGAACCGGACCATCTTGCCCATCTTCTGAAATACGATTCGGTCCACGGGGCGATGAAACAGCATGTCGCGGTGGAGGGGGATTCCATCGTGGTCGACGGCCGCCCGATCAGGGTCTTCAAGGAGAATCATCCCTCCCGGATTCCCTGGGAGGACCTTCACGTTGATCTGGTGATCGAGTCGACCGGCCGCTTCGAGGATCGGGAGAGCGCCTCGGGACACCTGAAACACGGGGCAAAAAAGGTGGTGATCACCGCCCCCGCCAATGGGGCGGACTGCACGCTGGTCATGGGGGTGAACGAAACCCTCTACGATCCCGCGAAGCACAACCTCATCTCCAACGCCTCCTGCACCTCCAACTGCCTGGCCCCCGTGGTCAAGGTCCTTCACGAGGCCTTCGGGATCGAACGGGGCTTCATGACCACCGTCCATTCCTACACGAACGACCAGAGGCTCCTCGATCTCCCCCACAAGGATCTCCGGCGCGCCAGGGCGGCCGGGGTCTCCATGATTCCCACCACTACCGGAGCGGCCCGGGCGATCGGGCTTGTCATCCCGGAGATGGAGGGCCGTCTCGATGGAACCTCGATCCGGGTTCCGACCCCCGACGTTTCGCTCAACGACCTGACCTGCGAGGTGAGGGTTCCCACCACCGTCTCCGAGGTCAATCGCGTCCTCGAGGCGGCGGCCAACGGTCCGCTCAAGGGGATCCTCGCCTATTCGGCCCTTCCCCTGGTCTCGATCGACTACCGGGGCAATCCCCATTCCGCGATCGTCGATAGCCTTTCAACAAGGGTGATCCGGGACCGGATGGTCAAGACCCTGGCCTGGTATGACAACGAGTGGGGCTACTCCTGCCGGGTGTGCGACCTTGTCACCTACATCTGTACGCATTTTTCCTGAGGCCGGACCAAATCCGTGAGGCCCCGAACAACCTGACCAAGGAGGAAGGGTGGAGCGATCGAAGCAGTGCGTCGACCAGCTGGATGTCCATAACAAGCGCGTTTTCCTGAGGGCCGACTTCAATGTTCCCCTGGACGGGGACATGCATATCACCGACGACCGCCGCATCCGGTCGGCCCTTCCGACCATCAACTATCTGATCGACGAGGGTGCGAAGGTGATCCTGGCCTCCCATCTGGGCCGCCCCAAAGGCGCTCCGGACGCGAGATATTCCATGGCCCCGGTGGCCAAGAGGCTCTCCCGCCTCCTTTCGAAGGAGGTCCACTACACGGGTGAGCTTGTCGGGCCGGCGGTGGAGCGGGAAATCGGAAAGATGGCCCCCGGAGAGGTCTTCCTTCTGGAGAACCTCCGCTTCGACAAGGGGGAGGAGACGAACGACGAGGAGTTCTCGAAGAAGCTGGCCCGTCTGGCCGACGTCTATGTGAACGACGCCTTCGGGACTGCCCACAGGAGCCATGCCTCTGTCGTGGGGATCACCCGTTACATCAAGGAGCTCTCGATCGGGTTTTTGATGAAAAAGGAGGTCTCCTACCTGAAGGGGGCCATCACCAATCCCACCCGTCCCTTCGTGGCCGTCCTGGGGGGCGGCAAGGTCTCGAGCAAGCTGGGCGTGATCGCCAACCTCCACGAGAAGGTGGACAAGATGGTGATCGGCGGAGGCATGGCCTTCACCTTCTATCGCGCCATGGGGCTTGAGACCGGGAAATCCCTGGTCGAGGAGAACCTCGTGGATGTCGCCCGGGAGATGATCGACAAGTCCCGCACGAGAAACGTCAAGTTCTATCTTCCGATGGACTGCGTCGTGGCGGAGAGCCGCGAGAGCAATGCCCCCACGAAGATCGTTCCCTACCAGGAGATCCCGCCGGGCTGGACGGCCCTCGACATCGGTCCGGCCTCCGTCCGCCTCTTCTCGGAGGTTCTGGAGAATGCCAAGACCATCCTCTGGAACGGGCCGATGGGAGTCTTCGAGGAGGATGCCTTCTCGCGGGGAACCTTTGCCATGGCCCACTCTGTAGCCAACTGCTACGCCCTGACGATCGTCGGCGGAGGGGATACAGCCCTGGCCGTCTACCGGGCGGGAGAATCGGACAACATGACCTTCATCTCGACGGGAGGCGGCGCGGCCCTCGAACTTCTCGAGGGCAAGGAGCTTCCGGGCCTTTCGGTGATTCCCGACGCCACCTGAGATAGGGAGCGTTCATGCTGATGATCGCCAACTGGAAGATGAACATGACCAAGGGCGAGATTTCCGCCTTTCTCGATTGCCTGGCCGGAGAAGACCGCTGGAGGGTCTGGCGGGACAAGGGGGTCCGTCTTGTCCTCTGCCCGTCCTATCCCTATCTCGAATTTCTGGGGGAGCAGTGCAAAAGCCGGAACCTCCCGTTTGGGATCATGGCCCAGAACATGTGCGCCTTCGAAAAGGGAGCCTACACGGGGGAGGTCAGCGCCGCCATGCTCAAGGACCTGGGGGTGGAGGGGGTCCTCCTGGGACATTCGGAGAGGCGCCAGTATTTTGGGGAGACCGACGGGGCCGTCGCTGAAAAGGTGACCCGCGCCCTGTCCGCAGGTCTTCTTCCGGTGGTCTGTTTCGGCGAGACGCGCCAGGAGCGTGAATCCGGAGACTGCCAAACGGTCTGGAGCCGGCAGGTCGGCCCGGTCTGGGAGCGGGTCCAAAAGAGCCGGGAAGAAGGGGTCCGGATCCCGGTCTACTGGGCCTATGAGCCGGTGTGGGCCATCGGGACCGGTCAGACCGCCGGTCTTCCGGAGATCCGGGAGGTCTCCTCCCATCTTCTGAAGACTTTCGGGCCGGACTGTGCCTCGGCCCTTCTCTACGGGGGGTCGGTCAATGACGAGAGCGTCTCCGGGCTCTTCGAAAAGGGGACGCTTCATGGCTTCCTGGTAGGAACGGCCTTTCTCGACGGGGGCAATGTGCTCCGGGTCTTCGACAGGCTCTTCGGCCGTCCCTGAGGCAAAAGGGATGGCCGCCAGGGGTTGACAATGACATTTCATCGTTTACGGGAAGGAAACGTTTCATGAGCATTTTCATCACCATCGTCCATGTCCTCACCTCTCTTCTAATAATCGCCGCCGTCCTTCTCCAGTCGGGGAAGGGGGCCGAAACCGGGGTCATGATCGGCGGCTCCAGCCAGTCGATGTTCGGGGCCCGGGGGGCCACGCCCTTTTTGAGCAAGGTCACGGTCGTCCTGGCCACCATCTTCATGGTGACCTCCCTTTCGCTCGCCCTTCTCAAGCAGAACCCCGTCGGATCCTCCCTGCTTCTGAACGCCCCGATCAAGGCGCTTCCGGCTCCGGAAGTTCCCGCCAAAAATCCGGTCGCGTCCGCTCCAGCCAAAAAACCCTGACGGGTTTTGGCGCATCGTTGGGACTCCGGCTCATTCTCATCGTGTTCCTTCTGCTTCTTCCTTCCTGTTCCCGGGGAGGGGCCGGGGGAACCGACCGGGTCTTCACCCTCGTTCCCCGCCCGTCTCCCCTCAACGGCCGCCTGACCTTCGACATCCTCTCCGATCCCAAGACCTTCAATCCGGCCCTGGCCCAGGAGACGACCAGCACGCAGGTCCTTGGTTACCTTTTCCGGGGCCTGACGCGGGTCTCCCCCTATGACGGCCAGATAAAGCCTGATCTCGCGGAAGGATGGAAGATCGATTCCTCCGGAATGAGGGTCACCTTTACCCTGGAGAAGGGGGTCCGCTGGTCGGACGGAACCCCCCTGACCTCCCGGGATGTGGTCTTCACCTTCAACCGCGTCTACTACAATCCGGCCGTGGCGGCCGCTGTCCGGGACATCCTGACCGTCGACGGCAAGCCCTTCACCGTCCGGGCCATCGACGACCGGACGGTCATCTTCGAGACGGCGAAACCCTTTGCCCCTCTTCTGGAGGAGCTGGGGGTGGAGATCCTCCCCGAGCATCTCCTCTCGAAGGCCGTGGACGCCGGACGCTTCAACACCACCTGGTCGGTGAGGACCCCTCCCTCCGGAATCGTGGGAACCGGGCCCTTCCGCCTCAAGCGATATGTCCCCGGACAATACCTTCTTCTCGTCAGAAATCCCCTCTACACGCCCCCGCCGGGCCTCAGGCGGCCGATTCCGGCGGACCTTCCCTATCTCGACCGGGTCATTCTCCGGATCATTCCCAACCAGAACAGCGAACTTCTCCGATTCCTGGCGGGGAAAAGCGACCTGATCGGAGTGAGCCCCTCCCAGGTGCCGGTCCTTTCTGATGCCGCGGAGTCCCGGGCCTTCCGTCTCCTTGTCCGGGGGCCGTCCCAGACGGAAACCTTCCTGACCTTCAATGAAAACCTGAAGGCCCCGATCCCTTCCTACAAGATCGCCTGGTTCCGCAGTCGCCGTTTCCGGCAGGCGATCGCCTACGCCATCGACCGCAAGGCCCTGATCAATGTGATCTACAACGGGCTGGGGGCCCCGATTCCCGGACCCGTGAGTCCGGCCAACAAGACCTTCTTCGATCCGGGGGTCTTCCGCTACCACCATGATCCCGACCGGGCCCGGACCCTTCTGGCCAAGGACGGATTCGTATGGAAGAGGGGGCGGCTCTATGACGCTACCGGCCACCGGGTCACGATCCTTCTCATGACCAACACCGAGTCTCCGGAGCGGATCTCCATGGCCCAGATGATCCAGGCCATGCTGGATCCCCTGGGAATCCGCATAAGGGTTGTCCCGCTCCAGTTCAACATGCTCTCGACGATGGTCCTCTCCTCCCATCAGTGGGAGATGCTCCTCTTCGGTCTCACCGGAACCCTGGATCCCCACGGAAACGCCACCGTCTGGCGGTCATCCGGCTTTCTCCATCTCTGGAACCCGGGAGAGAAGAGACCCTCGACTCCCTGGGAGGCCCAGGTCGACCGCCTCTTCGACCAGGGGGTCGGAACCTTCGACGTCGCCCGACGCAAAGAAATCTATGCCCAATGGCAGGAGATTGCCACCCGGGAGGTTCCGATGGTCGACCTCGTCAGTCCCGACGCCATCACGGCGGTCCGGAAGACCCTGGGGGGAATTCATCCCACCCCGCTGGGCGGGGTGATCCCCCACATCTCGCTTGTGACCCAGAAGGCCCGTCTGGTGATCCGATGATCAGGGCCGTCCTCCTCCGTCTCTCCCACATGCTCCTGGTCCTTCTGGGGATCATCTTCCTCTCCTTCGTCATGATGGATTTCGCCCCGGGGGACTTTCTCTCCCAGATGGCCCTAAATCCCCAGATTTCCCCGCGCGTGATCGCCTCCCTCAAGGAGCAGTACGGACTGGGTCTTCCCTTCTTCACCCAGTTTGTTCACTGGATGCGCGCCCTTCTCCACGGGAATCTGGGATACTCCTTTTCCTACCATGTTCCCGTCTCCGACCTGATCGCCCAGAGGGTTCCGATGACCCTCCTCCTGACGCTGACAGCCGTCATCATCGCCTGGGGGGCCGCCCTCCCCCTGGCGGTCTTCGGGGCCCGAAGGGAAGGGGGGCTTTTCGACAGGTCCCTGCTCTCCTTCTCCTATCTTTCGATTTCGGTCCCCTCCTTCTTCCTGGCCCTCCTGGGCCTTCTCTTGGCCGAGAAGACCGGATGGTTCCCCATCGGAGGGGCCCGGTCGGCCCTGGCTTCCGGGGCAGGCTCCGGAGAGCGCCTTCTCGATCTTCTCCGGCATCTGGTGCTGCCCTCCCTGACCCTGGCCCTGGGAAGCTTCGGAGTCCTCTACCGCCTGATGCGATCGTCCGTCCTGGAAGTCCTCTCCCAGCCCTTCATGACCGCCGCCAGGGGGCTTGGGTTGCGCGAGCGCGTCATCTTCTGGCGGTATCTTTTCCGGAATGCGGTCAACCCCCTGGTGACCCTCTTCGGGATGGAGCTGGGCGGCCTCCTTTCCGGGGCGGCCTTTACCGAGATGATCTTCGGCTGGCCCGGGATGGGGCGTCTCATGCTCCATGCGGTGATGACCCGGGACCTCTACCTGGTCATGGGAGGGGTCCTGATGGGAGCCGTCCTCCTGCTCCTGGGGAACCTCCTTGCCGACATGATGCTCTATCTTCTCGATCCCCGGGTCAGGGAGAGGACATGAGGGAGGGGGCAGGGACCTTCCTGCGCAGGGTGGGCCTCTCGGGGGTGATGCTGATCCTTTTGGGGATCACGAGTCTCTTCGCGGAATTTCTGGCGCCCTACCGCTATGACGCGGTCCGGTTCGACCTTCCCTATGCCCCCGCCGTCTGGCCTGAAATGGGAAAGGGCGGTCTCGTCGTTCCGGTTCTGGCTCTCAGGGATCCGGTGCGGCGCCGGTATGTGAAGTCCGGCCGGACCGTCCCCCTGCGGTTTTTCTGCCGGGGAGAGGCCTACACGATGTGGGGAATCATCCGCTCTTCCCGCCACCTGGTATGCGCCCGGAGTCCGGGCCGCCTCTACCTGATGGGGGGAGACCTCTTCGGGCGGGACCTGTTTTCCCGGCTTCTCTACGGCATGCGCTTTTCCTTCCTCCTCTCCCTTCTGGGCGTGGCGATCTCCTTTTCCATCGGAACCGTGGTGGGGATGGTGGCAGGGTATGCCGGCGGCTGGACGGACCGGATCCTGATGCGCCTCTCCGAGATCGTCATGGCGGTCCCGGCCCTCTATCTTCTGATGGGACTTCGTTCCATCGTTCCCTACGGACTCTCCTCCGAGGCGATCACCCTGATCATCACGGGGTCCCTGAGCCTCATCGGATGGGCCTCCCTGTCACGGGTGGTCCGGGGCCTCGTCCTCTCCCTGTCCGGGCGTGATTTCATCCTTTCGGCGGTGGCGGCGGGGGCTTCTCCCGCCCGCGTGATCTTCCGCCACCTTCTGCCCAACATGCGCTACTATCTTCTGGTTAGCGTGACGCTCTCGATCCCGGCCTTCATCGTGGGGGAGGCCGGCCTCTCCTTTCTGGGCCTTGGGCTGTCCGAACCCCATCCGAGCCTGGGAAACATCCTGGCGGAGAGCCAGTCGCTTGAAACGATGAACAGTGCCCCCTGGCTTCTGGCCTCGGGAGGGCTCATCGTACTCCTGGTCGTCCTCTTCAACCGCCTGGGGGATCTCCTGCGGGAGGTCCCCGGAGAGGGGAACGGAAGCCATCGGTGAAAAAAGAGGAGAGAGGAATGACCGAAAGCCCTAGGGTGAGATTGTCAGACTACGAACTGGTCCTCTGGGACCTGGACGGGACGCTGGTGGATTCGCGGCTGGACCTGGTGGAGGCGACGAACGTGGCCATGAGGGCCCTGGGGTATCCGCTTGTCCCTTTCGACCGGTTTTCCCGGATGGTGGGTCAGGGAGTGCGGCATCTCGTGACAGAGGCGCTCCCGAAGGGGACCTCCCCGGAGACGGTAGAGAAGGCGATCGATCTCTTTCTGGAGTGGTACCGCATTCACCTGGCGGACAACACCCGGTTCTATGACGGGATTTTGGAGGGGATCGCCCGGCTTTCCGTTCCTTCGGCCGTGGTCTCGAACAAAAGGGAGGGACTGTGCCGCTCCCTTCTCGAACGGCTGGGGGCCGACCGATTTTTTGGTGAAATCGTGGGAGGGGATACCTGTTCAGAACGGAAGCCTCACCCCATGCCGATCCTTCATGTCGTGGAAGGGCGCGGGGTCGATCCCGGCCGGGTCCTCATGGTCGGGGACAGCGCGGTGGACATCGAGGCCGGGGTCAGGGCCGGAGTGAAAACCTGCGGGGTCCTGTGGGGATTTGGAGACCCGGGGGGGAATCCCTCCTTCAGGCCGGACTTCCTGGCGGCTGGCCCTGATGAGCTCTTTCCGGGGGCGGGCTGACGGTTCCAGAAAGAAGGGAGAGGGTAGCTCCCAGAAGGCCCAGGAGGAGCGAGAGGTTGATGAGAAAGGTGATGCGGTGGGCCATGGCGAAGGCGTCCGCCCTCGCAACATCGGCCGGCATCTGGTCGTGCAGCCGCTTGAGCTCCAGGGCATGGGGCCCCAGGTAGAGGGCCAGGGCCCCCGAAAGGACCAGACCGCCCGTCCATCCCCAAAGGAGGGCCCGGGTGGGACGTGAGGAAATCCGGGAGAGGAGCAGGAGGAGGGAGACCTCGATGATCGCCCCGGTAAAGAGAAGGTGAAAATACCCTGGAAAAAGGACCGACACGGCCTCTCCCGCCTTCGCGACCCCCAGGTGCGCAAAAAGGGAGGGGGCGACGAACAGGGTCATCAGGAGCGCCCCTCCCGTCATGAAGACCAGCAGGTATCCGTAGACAAGCCAGAGAATGCGGGGAATCATCATAAGTCCTCAGATCAGGGTTTCCCGAGGTCTTCCATTCCGGAAGACTCATTGTTCTTAGGGTACACCGGTCCACGCCCGGAAGCCAAGAAAGACCGCCGGGGGTATCGCCCTTTCCGGGATGTGGACGGAATATGGCTTGAATATTTTTCATTTGGTGGCTAAAATAAAAAAGATATGCGTTTTTAAGAAAGAAAAAATGTATCACGGGTCCGCGACGTTCCGGATATCTGTTCTAGCCTGAAGGTTTTCTCATGGCGCAACAAAACCGGGGTGGCTGGTTCATTGCGAGGGTCGGCTTCGAGCTGGTGGCGGTGACCTTCTCCTTCGCCGCTGTCGGGTACTATCTCGACACGATCCTGAAGATGAAGATTTTTCCGGCGCTGTCGCTCCTGGGGCTGGTGATCGGCGGTGTGACAGGTTTCTGGCTGGTCTACCGCGAGATGAGCCGGCTGATCGACGACGACAGCGACAAGAGCTGAGGTTCCGGCTCTTCCGCCGAATTTTCGAAACATTGGGAGGCATGGTTGCAGGGCAATCCTCTGGAAGAGTTCTTCCTTCATCCGATCATCCGGCTTCATCTCCTGGGATTCGACATTTCCGTGACCCAGGCGGTGGTCTCCCTGTGGTTGATGGTAGGGATCACCGCCCTGGCGAGCCTGTATTTTGTCCGGGTGGCGACCCTCGTTCCGGGACGTTTCCAGACGACTCTCGAGATGCTCTTTGACACGCTGACGACGGTCGTTGACGAAAATGTAGGCGCGGAAAACCGGAAAAAGTTCCTCCTTCCGATTTTCGTCCTCTTTCTCTTCGTCTTTCTCAGCAATTTTCTGGGCCTGATTCCGGGGGTCTATACGATCACCTCCCAGATCGTCGTCACGGGCCTCCTGGCCCTCACGGTCTATCTCATCAGCCTTGTGATCGGGTTTGTGAAGCACGGGTTGAAGTTCCTCTCGATCCTGGTCCCGGAAGGAGTTCCCGGATGGATGATGCCTCTTGTCGTCCCGATCGAGATCATCTCACAGCTTGCGCGTCCTCTCTCCCTGGCGGTTCGTCTCTTCGCCAACATGACGGCCGGGCATACGATCCTCTTCGTGCTCCTGAGCCTGACGACCTCGCTTGCGATCTATCTCAAGTGGCTCCCTTTTTCCATTTCGGTCGTCCTTTACCTGCTCGAAGTCCTGGTGGCCTTTATCCAGGCTTATATCTTCGCCGTCCTCTCCGCCGTCTACCTGGGGCAGGCGATGAAGTTGAACCACTAACGACAGTTTATTTCAATCATCAGGAGGAACTTTTTCATGGATGTGCATGCAGCAGCGTTGATCGGTATGGGTGCGGCGGCGATCGGTGTGGCCGGATCGGGAGCCGGAATCGGGTATATCTTCGGGAAAATGATCGAGGCCGTCGCCCGCCAGCCCGAGATCGAAGGCCGCGTCTCCAAGTACATGTGGCTGGGCTTCGCCCTCTCGGAGGCCGTGGCCCTCTATGCACTCGTTATCGCCTTTATCATCATGGGTCTCAGAAAGTAGACCTCTTTCAGGATCCGAAGGTCCGGAGTTTCCGGACGGCCCGCCTGATTCACCTCAGTCGGACGGATCACCATCAGGGAATCAAAGGATTGGACCATGCCTCAGTTTGATACGAAATTTTTTCCCTCTCTTGTCTTCTGGTCGGTGGTGTCCTTTGCGCTGATGCTTCTGATCGTCGCGAAATACCTGTACCCCGCCATGACACGGATCCTTGAGGAGCGCCGGAAAAAGGTCTCCTCCGACCTCGAGGCCGCCCGGGCCAACCGGGAGGAGTCCGAACGGCTTCTGGCCGAGCAGCGTGCCCTTCTCGAAAAAGCCAGGGCCCAATCCGACGCCATGATTCGCCAGGCCGAGGAAATGGCCCGGACGCTCCGGGAGGAACGGGAAAAGGAACTGGCCCTTTCCGTCAAGGCGGAACTCGACAAGGCCACGGCCCAGATCGCGGCCCACCGGGAAAAGATGAAGGCGGACCTCCGGACGGAGACGGTGACCCTCATCGTTCGGAGTCTCGAAACCCTTCTTGAGGAAAGCCTCTCGGACACCCAGAAGGTTCTCTTTATCAACAAGGCGATGAAAGCGCTCGACGAGAGGAAGGCCGGCTGATGGGGCGGCGCCTTGATGAACGGTTCCTGGAGAAATGGGCCGAAGCGATTGCCGGCACGATCGGAACGGATGAAGGAAAGCTTGACCGGTGGATGGCCATCCTGGATCTCATGACCCGAGTCCGGAGAATTCGTCCGGCGATGAGTTTTGCCCTGGATGGACGGTATTCCCTCGAAGACAAGACAGGTTTTTTCCGGAATCTTCTTTCCGAATCCCTGGGCCAGGAGCTTCCGGGTCAGGAGGAGCTCCTTCTTGAGCCACTCCTCAGGGGGAATCTGTGGGAGGGAATCCCTCATCTGGCAAGGGCCCTGGAGACACGTTTCGACCTTCAGTCCGGCCGGGTCGTGGTGGAGGTCCATTCTCCAGCTCCGCTCCCTCCCGATCTCCAGGCGAAAATTACCCAAGCCCTTCTTCGTTTCGTCAATGAGGGACCGGGCCGGGAACTGGCAGCCTCCAAATCTCCGGACCAGCGTCTTTCCGTCAAGCCCGTCTGGAAGGTCCGGCCCGAACTTTTGGCCGGCCTTGAGATCCGGATCGGCTCCCGGGTTTGGGATGCCAGTCTTGCGGCCAGGATACGGGAACTCGAGCGTCAGCTGTTGAAAACGGCCTGAGAGACTCCCCGGATGGGGGGAGTCCCGGGCGCAGAATAAGGGCCCGCCGGGCGGGCGACATTCAATCGATATGAGGGTGCCTTGAAAAGTTCAGATATTACCGAAAACCTGATGAAAAACCTGGGAAGCTTCAAGGGAGGGGTCGAGACCTCCGATCGCGGAACAATCCTCTCCTCCGGAGACGGAATCCTTCGCATCTCGGGGCTTGAAAAGGCCATGTACGGGGAGATGCTCGAAATCATCAAGGGCGGCTCGGCCCTGGTTTTGAACCTCGAGGAAAACGAAATCGGGGCCGTGATTCTCGAGGGCGGCGAGGAGGCCGTTGTCGGAGACGAGGTCCGGACGACAGGAAAGATCATGGAGGTCCCGGTCGGACCCGGCCTGGTCGGTCGTGTGGTCAACCCCATGGGGGAGCCGCTCGACGGGAAGGGCCCGGTCAAGGCTGAGCTCCACTCCCCTATCGAAAAGATCGCTCCGGGGGTTTCCACGCGAAAGTCCGTCTCTGTTCCCCTCCAGACGGGGATCAAGTCGATCGATGCCATGATTCCCATCGGCCGCGGCCAGCGCGAGCTCATCATCGGAGACCGGCAGACCGGAAAGACCACGATCGCCCTCGACACCATCATCAACCAGAAGGGGAACAACGTGGTCTGCATTTACGTCGCCATCGGCCAGAAGGCCTCGAGCGTCGTGAATGTGGTCCGGACCCTGGAGAAGCACGGAGCTCTGGACTATACGATCGTCGTGTCCGCCTCTGCGGCGGAACCTGCCGCCCTCCAGTACATCGCCCCTTACGCCGGCTGCGCCATGGGCGAATATTTCCGGGACCGCGGGATGGATGCCCTCATTGTCTACGATGATCTGACAAAGCATGCCTGGGCCTACCGCCAGATGTCCCTCCTCCTTCGGCGTCCTCCGGGGCGCGAGGCCTATCCCGGAGACGTCTTCTATCTCCATTCCCGCCTTCTCGAGCGGGCGGCCCGCCTCAACGAAAAGAACGGAGGGGGATCCCTGACGGCCCTCCCCATCATCGAGACCCAGGCCGGCGACGTTTCCGCCTTCGTTCCGACCAATGTCATCTCCATTACCGACGGCCAGATCTACCTCGAGACCGACCTCTTCTATTCGGGGATCCGGCCGGCCATCAATCCGGGCATTTCCGTCTCCCGTGTCGGCGGGGCCGCCCAGATCAAGGCGATGAAGCAGGTGGCGGGCAAGATGCGCCTCGAAATGGCCCAGTTCCGGGAACTGGCGGCCTTTGCCCAGTTTGCCTCCGATCTCGACAAGACCACCCGCGACCAGATCGAGAGGGGCCTCAGGCTGACGGAGATCCTGAAGCAGGGGCACTATTCACCCCTGCCCGTCGAAAAGCAGATCGCGATCATCTTTGCGGTGACGAACGGCTTCCTCGATGGGGTCAAGCCGGACCGCATCGCGGCCTTCGAAAAGGAATTCTTCCTCTATCTCGACAGCCGCAGAGCCGATCTTCTCGGAACGATCCGGGAGGAGAAGGCCCTGTCAGAAGCCACGATTGCCACCCTGAAGGCGGGTTTGACCGAATTCACCGCCTCTTTCAACGGATAAATCGATGCCCTCACTTCGTTCGATCCGGGGCCGAATCAAGTCGGTCAAGAATACCAGACAGATCACCAAGGCCATGGAGATGGTGGCCTCGGCCAAGATGCGCAAGGCCCAGATGCGCGTCCGGGATACCCGGCCCTATGCCGAGAAAATCCTCGAACTCATGGGCCGGCTCTCGGCCATCGAATCCCACCGTCCGAACATCTTTTTCAAGGTCAAGCCCGTCACGACGATCGGGATCATTCTTGTCTCGACCGACCGGGGTCTCTGCGGTCCGATCAACGCCAATCTCTTTCGCCAGGTCAACCGGTTCATGGCCGACCGGCCCGGCGTCCGCTTTGAGTTCGTGATCATCGGCAAGAAGGGGCAGGATTTCGTCCGCCGGAGCGGACTCAAGGGGGTCGGTTTCATTTCGGGAGTCAAGGACCGGGGGCAGATCGAGGAGATTCTTCCGGCGACCCAGGTCGCGATCGAGGAGTTTCAGGAGGGACGCTGGGACGAAGTCTGGGTCTTCTATACCGAGTTTGTCTCGACCCTCTCCCAGAAGCCCAAGAATGAAAAGCTCCTTCCGATCGGTCCGGAGGTCGTGGAGGGCCGGGCCAGGGGAGCCTCCCCCTTCCTGGGAGAGTATCTCTATGAACCGGATACGACGGAGATCCTGGATGTCCTGATTCCCCGCTACTTTGAATCCGTTGTCTTCCAGCGGGTCATGGAAAATTTTGCGAGTGAATACAGTGCCCGGATGATGGCGATGAGAAATGCCACCTCCAACGCGAAGGAGGTGATTTACCAGATGACCCTCATTTACAACAAACTCCGGCAAGCAGGGATCACCCGGGAAATCTCGGAAATCGCCTCGGGCGCCGATGCAGTGAGCTAGGGATAGGGGCCGGCGGGTCACGTCAGGCCAGTTCGACCAGTGAGTTGTGTGTGCCGTGGGCCTCAGGCTTCCGGCGGAAAGAGGATGTCAGACCAGGAAAAAGAGGAGTATTTGCGAATGCAGACGGGTGAGATTGTTCAGGTGATCGGACCGGTCGTCGATGTCCGGTTTGAAGAGGGGGAGCTTCCCGGAACCTATGTAGCCCTGGTGGTCGAGGGACCGGGACTGATCCTCGAAACCCAGCAGCAGCTGGGAGAGAACACGGTGCGGACGATCGCCATGGGAACCACCGATGGCCTGGTCCGGGGGGCAAAGGTGACCAGCACCGGAAAACCCATCATGGTTCCTGTGGGCCAGAAGGTCCTGGGCCGCATGATGGATGTGCTGGGGGCCCCGATCGACGACGGGGGACCGATTTCCAACGAGCATATGCGTCCGATTCATGTCGATCCCCCCGCCTTTGACGAGCTCGCATCCTCCACCGAGGTCTTCGAAACCGGCATCAAGGTGATCGATTTGATCGCCCCCTTCGCCAAGGGAGGAAAGACAGGACTTTTTGGCGGAGCCGGAGTGGGAAAGACCGTCATCATCATGGAGCTGATCCGGAACATCGCCATGGAGCATGGCGGATTCTCGGTCTTCGCGGGGGTGGGCGAGAGGACCCGTGAAGGGAATGACCTCTGGAACGAGATGAATGAGTCCAAGGTCATCGACAAGACCAGCCTGGTCTATGGCCAGATGAACGAACCGCCGGGAGTCCGTCTCCGGGTGGCCCTGACAGGGCTTGCCCAAGCCGAATTCTTCCGGGACGAAGAAAACAGGGATGTCCTCTTTTTTGTCGACAACATCTTCCGCTTCACGCTGGCCGGCGCCGAGGTCTCGGCCCTTCTTGGCCGCATGCCCTCCGCGGTGGGATACCAGCCGACCCTGGCCGTCGAGATGGGCCAGCTCCAGGAACGGATCACCTCCACGAAGAAGGGATCGATCACCTCGGTCCAGGCGGTCTATGTTCCGGCCGATGACCTGACCGATCCGGCCCCGGCGACAACCTTTACCCATCTTGACGCGACCGTCGTCCTCTCCCGGCAGATCGCCGAACTCGGAATTTATCCGGCGGTCGACCCCCTTGATTCAACCTCACGAATCCTCGATCCGATGATCATCGGGGATGAGCACTACAACGTGGCGCGCTCGGTCCAGAAGATCCTCCAGAAGTACAAGGACCTCCAGGACATCATCGCCATTCTCGGAATGGACGAGCTTAGCGAAGACGACAAACAGGTCGTGGCCCGGGCCCGGAAGATCCAGCGCTTCCTTTCCCAGCCCTTCTTCGTGGCCGAAGTCTTCACGGGAGCCCCCGGGAAGTACGTCTCCCGCGAGGACACGGTCAAGGGGTTCAAGGGCATCGTCGAGGGTAAGTACGACCATCTGCCGGAGCAGGCCTTCTATATGGTGGGGACGATCGAGGAGGCCCTCGAAAAGGCCGAGAAGCTCAAGGGAAAGGCCTAGGCCATGGCATTCATGCTGACGCTGGTCTCTCAGGAGAGGGAGCTCATCTCCGAAGAGGTGGATTTCGTCAAGGCCAAGGGTGTGGACGGGGAGTTTGGCGTCCTCACCGGCCACAGCCCCTTCATCTCTCTGCTTGACCCGGGAGAGCTCGTGGTCCGGAAGGGGGCGGCCCTTTATTCCTACTACGTGAGCGGAGGCGTGGCCGAGGTCCTTCCCAAGTCGGTGATCATCCTGGCCAATACTGTAGAACGCGCCGACGAGATTGACGAACAGCTGGCGCGGCGGGCCCGCGAAAATGCCGAGGAGGCCCTGAAGAGGCCCATCTCCGAAATCGAGCGCCGGACCTATCTCCTGGAACTCAAGCGCGAGTCGGTCAGGCTCTCCATCGTGGCCCGCCGCCGCTCCTCCCGGCATCCGGGCCAGGTCACCGAAGAATAGCCGTCGGGGGCCCGCCTTTATCCGGGCCCTTCCTCAACTTCCGCTGAAAACCTTCCCTTTAAATGGGCCTTCGGAGTCCCTGTCCCACCACGAGTCCCTCGACGTCGGGTTTTTGCCAGGATCCCTGACCCCACTTGATTTTCCCTTTCTCCAAGGGTTCCGGGGCCAGGAGCTTCGGGCAATTGGCCTTTTCCTTCGATTCTGGTAGGATGAATCCTGAGGAAAGGGGCCGGAGAATGGTGTACGACTGGATATTTCTGATCGTGGGGGGATTCGGGGCGGTCTACTCAGTTCGCCTTCTCCTTCGCCATGAGCGAAGGGAAAAATGGGTGGCCTACCTTTTTTCCTCCCTCCTCCTTTTTTTCTGGGGCCTTTTTTCCCTTTCTCCCGCCCGGACCGGAATCCTGCGCATTTTAAACCGCACCTTTCTCGGAAATTCCTGAACCTCTTGCTGGAGGCTGTCGATGGATCATCGGGACCGGGAAAACGTTCTGGCAATCATTTTGGCCGGGGGGGAGGGAAAACGCCTGTTCCCCCTGACCTCCGACCGGGTCAAGTCCGCCGTGCCCTTCGGGGGCGCCTACCGGATCATTGATTTTGTCCTGTCGAACTTCGTCAATTCGGGTTTCACAAAGATCAAGGTCCTGACCCAGTACAAGTCCCACTCCCTCAACACCCATCTCTCCCGGGGATGGCGGCTCTCGCCTCTCCTCGACCAGTACATCGACCCGGTTCCCGCCCAGATGCGGACCGGCCCCCACTGGTTCCAGGGAACCGCCGACGCCGTCTTCCAGAACATGAACCTGATCCTCGACGAAATGCCCGATCATGTCTGCATCTTTGGCGGGGACCACATTTTCAAGATGAACATCCGGCAGATGCTGGACTATCACGTCGAGACGGGAGGATCGGTTACCGTCGCGGCCATTCCCGTGCCTCTTGCCGAAGCCCGGGAGTTCGGGGTGATCCGGACGGAGGACGGGAGAATCCGGGATTTCCTGGAGAAGCCCCAAGACCCGGCGCCGACCGTTCCCGGCGGGACGACCGCCCTGGCCTCCATGGGAAATTACATCTTCCGGACGAAGGATCTGATCGATGTCCTGAGGGAGGATTCGGAGGTCTCCTCCTCCAAGCACGACTTCGGCCACAACATCCTTCCCCGCCTTGCCTCCGAGGGGAAGGCCCATGTCTACGATTTCAGCAAAAACACCATTCCGGGGATGGAGGATCTGGAGAAGGGGTACTGGCGTGATATCGGCAACATCGACGCCTACTGGAAAGCCAACATGGACTTGGTCGCGGTCACCCCTTCCTTCAATCTCTACAATCCTTACTGGACCATCCGGACCTACCGTCCCCAGGTCCCCCCGGCCAAATTCGTCTTCGCCGACGAGAAGAACAAGAGGGTGGGGGTGGCCACCGATTCGATCGTCTGCGGCGGTTCGATCATCTCGGGGGGACAGATCGACCGTTCGATTCTCTCTCATGGCATCCGGGTCAACAGCTATTCCCATGTCTCCGAGTCGGTGGTCTTCAACGGGGTCGACATTGGCCGGTACGCCCGCCTGAACCGTTGCATCGTCGAAAAGGACGTGAGGATTCCCGCCGACCTCCGGGTGGGATTCAACCCTGAGGAGGACCAAAAATTCTTTTTTGTCTCATCGGGCGGGATCGTGGTGGTGACCCAGGAGGGAATCGAACGGTGGATCCGGGAGAACCGGGAATAAGACCCACTGAAAGGGACGTCTTTTGAACGCGAATGTTCTGTTTGTCTGGCACATGCACCAGCCCTCCTACTTCGATCCCCTGACCAACGAGATGGTCCTGCCCTGGGTCCGTCTCCACGGCGTCCGGGGGTACTACGACATTCCCCACATGGCGGGGCTCTTTCCGAAAATCCGCCAGACGGTGAATATCGTCCCGATTCTGCTCGACCAGATCCTGGCCCTGGGGGAGGGGCAGGTGGTGGACTCCTACCAGGAGCTCTCCCTCAAGCCGGCCACCGAACTCGACAACGGCGACAAGATCTTCCTGGCCCGGAATTTCTTCTCCTGCGCCTACGAAACCATGATAAAACCCTACCCGCGGTACCTTTTCCTGTGGCAGAAGGTCCAGTCGAAGCAGCCGGTGAAGGATGCCGACTTCGGGCGGGTGGTCTCCCAGATGAATGCCCAGGACTTTCTGGACCTCCAGATGTGGTTCAACCTCACCTGGTTCGGGTATGCCGCCCGGGCTCGCCATCCGGAGGTCGAACAGTGGATCGGGCAGGGAGCGAACTTCACCGAGGCCGACAAGAAGGCCCTCTTCGATCTCCAGAGGACGATCCTGAAGGAACTGGTGCCTCTCTACCGTTCCCTGGCCCAGGAAGGGCGGATCGAGATCTCGACCTCCCCCTACTTCCATCCCATCCTTCCCCTTCTGATCTCCTCGAAGACGGCCCGAAGGGCCCACCCCAATCTCTCCCTTCCCGACGAATTCGCCTGGCCGGAAGATGCCGCCCTCCAGGTCGAGAACGCCCTGAGGCGACACGAAGAGGTCTTCGGCCTTCGTCCCAAGGGGATGTGGCCCTCCGAAGGATCGGTCTCTCCGGAGGTGGTTCGGATCGCCCAGGATGCGGGGCTCGAGTGGATGGCTTCCGACGAGGACATCCTCTTCATCTCCCGGGAGATGGCCAACCTCAAGGAGGGGAGCCTGTACGAACCTTACGAGGTCACCATTGACGGGGCGAAGGTCAGGATGCTCTTCCGGGACCGGAACCTGTCGGACCGGATCGGATTCGCCTATGCCCGGTACAACGGGACGGAGGCCGCTTCAGACCTTCTGGGACTCATGGAGCAGATCGCGAAGCGGGAAGAGGCCGCCGGCCGAAATGCCACGATCCCGATCATCCTCGACGGGGAAAATCCCTGGGAAGCCTATGCCGATGGAGGGTTCCACTTCCTGAAAACGGTCTTCGAAAGGCTCTCCGCCCACTCCTTCCTCCGGACCGAGACCGTCTCGGGAAGCCTGTCGCAAACGACGGCCCGGCCGATCGACAGGCTGGCCACGGGATCCTGGATCAACCACGACTTCAAGATCTGGATCGGCCACCCCGAGGACAACAAGGGATGGAATTTTCTCGGGGAGACCCGGAAGGCCTTCGCGGAGGCGACGAAGGGGGACCTGGGGAAAAAGATGCCCGCAGACACGGTCGAGCGGGCCCGCCGGGAGCTCTTCGCCGCCGAAGGCTCCGACTGGTTCTGGTGGTACGGGGACGATTTCAAGAGCCTCCAGTCCCCCGAGTTCGACCGCCTTTTCCGTGTCCACCAGCAGAATGTCTACCGGATCCTGGGACTCTCCCCTCCCATTCTCCTAAACGAGCCCATCCGGGAGACGGAGATGGGGACGGGGGTCACCCTTCCGGTGGACTTCATCAGGCCGATCATCGACGGAGAGGTCACCCATTATTTCGAATGGACCGGGGCCGGATTCTTCGACAACCACAAGCTCCAGGGCTCCATGTATCTCCGGGAGACCCCGCTCGCGGCCATCTACTACGGCTTTGACGAGGAGACCCTTTACATCCGGGTGGACTTCGACGAGAACTACCGGAATGAAGAGCGGCATGATTCCCTCCTTGTCCTCCGGTTTCTCGACCATCGGGAAACAAAGATCCGCTGTCCGCTTTCCCCCGGAACGGGGGAGATCCCCCTTGAGGGAACGGAGGGGGGAAAGGCCCGGTGGGGATTCAAAAAGATCGGGGAAATCGCCATTCCCTACCGGATCCTGGGTCTTGAACCCGGGGAATGGGTCGGGGCCCTCTTCGAGCTCTACGAGGGAGAGACGATGGTCGACCAGTGTCCCCGGGGCCACACCCTTTCGATCCAGGTTCCCGACGAACAGTTTGTCAAATCGATCTGGAGGCTGTGAGATGGAATTTGTAAAGGCGGGTCCGGAGGGGGACCGGCGGGCAACGATGGTCTTTGTCCTGCACAACCACCAGCCGGCTGGAAATTTTTCCCATGTCTTCCGGGAATCCTTCGACCGGTGCTACCGCCCCACCCTCGATCTATTGTGGCAGTACGAGACCCTCCATGCCTCCCTCCACTATACCGGACCCCTTCTCGAGTGGATCGAGGCGAACGAGCCCTCCTTTCTGGACCGGCTCAAAAAAATGGTGGAGCGCGGTCAGGCGGAGGTCATCGGGGGAGGATTCTACGAGCCGATCTTCTGCTGGCTCCGGTCGGCCGACCAGCGGCGCCAGGTCGACCTCATGCGGCGCCACCTCGAGACGAGGCTCGGAATCTCGGGGGAGGGATTCTGGCTGGCCGAACGGGTGTGGGAGACGGATCTGCCGGCGAGACTTTTTCCCCTGGGGCTGACCTATGCGCCCCTGGACGACCATCATTTTCATCTGGCCGGCATCGATGACGAAGACCTTCACGGCTACTACACCGTTCCCTGGGAGGGGGCGCCCCTCCGGATCTTTCCGATATCCAAGGAACTGCGGTACCTGATCCCCTTCCGGCCGGTCGACCAGCTCCTGTCCTTCCTCGACCGCCGGGCGCGGGGAGGGCGGGTCCTCACCTATGCCGACGACGGGGAAAAGTTCGGCATCTGGCCCGAGACCTACCGCTGGGTCTGGGAGGAGAAATACCTCGAGCATCTCTTTTCCATGCTCCACGACCAGTCGGGATGGCTCCGGGTGGCGTCCATGGGGGAGGTGGTGGCCGGCCGGACTCCTACCGGCATTGCCGTCCTCCCCAATGCCTCCTATACCGAGATGATGGAGTGGGCCTTGCCGGCCCGGACCAGCCACGCCTTTCACGAGTGGTCCCTGAAGTGGGAGAGGGAAGGGGCCGACCCCGACCTGAGAGTCCTCTTCCGGGGAGGGATCTTCGAGAACTTCCTGGTCAAGTATCCCGATGTTCACCGCCTCTACCACCGGATGCTCCTGACGGGAGCCTTCCTGCGGGAGGCCTGGCCCTCCTCGGAGCCTCCGGACGGGGTTTTGTCCCCCTATCTCAAGGCCCAGGGAAACGATGTTTACTGGCACGGGCTTTTCGGGGGAATCTATCTCTCCAATCTCCGCCACGAGGCCTTCGCCAACCTTCTCTTGACCGAAGGGCGCATGGAATCCGAGGGAAAGCTTCCTGTGCCGGCCCTTCTCGAAGGAGACTTCGACGCGGACGGGACAAGGGAGTTCTTCATCCGGCAACGCTCCTACAATCTCTGGGTCACTCCCCGATATGGCGGAAGCGTCCTCGAATGGGACGACCGGATCACGGGATTTCACCTGACCAACACCCTGACCCGCCAGGAGGAGGCCTACCACATCCGCCACCGGGAGGACCAAAAGAAAAAAGAGGAGGCTACCGCAGGCCAGGGGGGTATCGCCTCGATCCATGACCGGCCGGTTGGCGACATAGGCCAGGCCATGGAGGGGATCATCTACGACCGCCGTCCCCGCCGGGGCTTTGCCGAGGGCTTTGCGCCCATAGGGACCCCCGCTCCGGGACTTCTCGACGGATCGGCCCTGTCGCCCGACATGGGCCGGACTCCCTACCGCGTAGTCTCCGGACCGGACGGCAAGCTCCAGATGGAAGGAGCGGGCGAGGTGGCGGGAATTCCCTTCCTCCTGTCGAAGTCCTACCGCTTCTCCGAGGCCCATTTTTCCGTCACCTGGTCCCTCTCCTCCCCCGGATTGACGGACCTGCCCGAATCATGGAAGGAATGGGCCCTCTTTTTCGAACTGCCACTCACCCTTCTTGCCGGCCATGATTCCGGCCGCACGATCCGTGTGGACGGACGGAAGGATCCCTTCCTCTGGGACGAGCCCTGGGAACACGGGGAGATCGGCTGGTACAGGGGGGAGGATTCCTGGTCGAAGACCGCCTTTCTGGCCCGGCTCTCCGGAGTGGTCCGCCTGATCCACGCCCCGATCGAGACGGTCTCCCTGTCGGAATCGGGACTTGAGCGGACCTTCCAGGGGACCCTTTTCATCCATGGTATTCCCCTGGCCCGCCTCCTGGGGGGAGAGGCCACTATCACGATATTTACGGGACCTGATTCAAGGAGCCAGCCCCATGCCTGATCTCAGAAAGGATCCCATCGTCGGTCGCTGGGTGATCATCTCCACGGCCCGGAGCCGGCGGCCTGTGGACTACAAGACCTTCAAGAACGAATACCGCTATCAGGTCTGCCCCCTCTGCGCGGGCCAGGAGGACAAGACGCCCCCCGAGGTTCTGGCCTACCGCGTCCAGGGAAGCCTCCCCAACACTCCGGGCTGGACCCTCCGGGTGGTTCCCAACAAGTTTCCGGCGCTCATGGTCGAGGGGAGTCTCGACCGGGAGGGGGTGGGGCTCTATGACAAGATGAACGGGGTCGGGGCCCACGAGGTGATCATCGAGACCCCCGAACACCGGAAGACGCTGGCGAACTTTTCCGAAAAAGAGTTCGAGGATGTCCTCTGGGCCTACCGGGACAGGATTCTCGATCTCAAGAAGGACGCCCGGTTCCGGTACATCATGATTTTCAAGAACTACGGGGAACCGGCCGGAGCCTCACTCGAACACAGCCACAGCCAGCTCATCGCCCTTCCCGTCATTCCGACGGTGGTGATCGAGGAGATGGTCGGAGCCAAGACCCATTTCGAGGAGAAGGAACGCTGCATTTTCTGCGACATCATCCGGCAGGAGGTCATGGACGGCTCACGTCTCGTCGCGGAGAACCAGGAGTTTGTGGCGATCACTCCCTTTGCCTCCCGCTTTCCCTTCGAGGTCTGGATCCTGCCCAAGCGTCATGCCGCTTCCTTCCAGGAAGGCCAGAAGTCCCAGTACGAGGCTCTGGCCAAGATCTTTCTCGATGTCTTGAGGCGCCTCAACAAGGCCCTCATGAATCCGCCCTACAACTTCATCCTCCATACCGCCCCGCTCCAGGACAAGGGCTCCGAGGATTATTACCACTGGCATTTCGAGATCATGCCGACGCTCACCCAGGTGGCCGGCTTCGAATGGGGGACCGGGTTCTACATCAACCCCACCCCTCCCGAAGAGGCGGCCCAGTTTCTTCGGGAGATTTCGCTTCCCTGAACGCCCTGAGAGAACGTTTTGCAAAACGGCCGGTTTTGGCCACAAGAACAAGAGTGACCATTCTTACCCCAGGAGGACCAGGCATGACCCAGGAGATCGTGAACGACTGGCAGAAAAAATACCGGTATGTCGCCGAATTTTCCGGAGGATGGCCCGAGGTGACCGACCTTCCCCGGCTCAGGAAGGACTACCTCGAGTCCCTGGTGGAGGATCTCGTCTTCCATCCGGATGCGGGAATCCGGGGCCAGGCCTTCCGCCTCCTCCGGTCGGCCTTTTTGAAATCCGGAGCCACCCTGGCCTCCATCGAACCCCTCTACCGGGCCATCGGCCGCGGAGAGGCCGGGGGATTCACCGTCCCGGCCATCAATATCCGGGGACTCACCTACCTCACCGTGCGACGGGTTCTCCGGGCCATGCGATCCATCGATGGAGGGCCGGTCATCTTCGAGCTCGCCAAGAGCGAGATCGGGTATTCCTTCCAGCGCCCGATGGAATACGCGGGCCTCGTCATGGCCGGAGCCCTGGCAGAAAACCATGCGGGTCCGATTTTCGTTCAGGGGGACCATTACCAGTTCAACTCAAAGAACTACGCCCGCGATCCCGCCGGGGAAATTGAGAGCCTCAAGAAACTGATCCAGGAATCGATCGATGCCGGCTACCGGAACATCGACATCGACGCTTCGACCCTGGTGACCCTCGACCCCCCGGACCTTCACGACCAGCAGAGGGAGAACGGAAAGATGACGGCCCTTCTGACCCATTTCATCCGCCAGATCACCCCGGCCCAGGAGAAATCTCCGGTCTCGGTGGGGGGGGAGATCGGGGAGGTAGGCAAGGAGAACTCCTCTCCCGAGGAACTCGATGCCTTCATGGAGGTCTACGGTTTTGAACTCGCTCGCCTGGATGCAAGGGATGTGCCGATCAGCAAGATCAGCGTCCAGACCGGGACCTCCCATGGGGGAGTCCCGCTTCCCGACGGACGCATCGCCCCCGTGGATCTCGACTTTGCGACTCTGGAGGCCCTGGGAGAGCGGGCCCGGAGCCGCTACCACATGGGGGGGGCGGTCCAGCACGGGGCCTCGACCCTTCCGGAAGATCTCTTCGACCACTTTCCCAGGGTGAAGACTCTGGAAATCCATCTCGCGACCGGCTTCCAGAACGCCGTCTTCGACCATCCGGCCTTTCCGGCGGGGCTCAAAAAGGAGATGGAAGCCTTCATGACAAAGGAGTTTGCCGGGGAGCGGAAGGCAGGGGAGACGGAAGAGCAGTTCTTCTACAAGAACCGGAAGCGGACCTACGGTCCCTTCAAGAGGCAGCTCTCCTCCCTTCCGGAGAATGTCCTGGCTCCGATCATGGATGACCTCGAGAAACGCTTCGTCTCGCTCTTTTCGAAACTCGGACTCTCCGGGACGTCGGGCCTTTTGAACCAATACTTCAAAGGCCAGTGACAGACCCCGGCCGGCCTCCGATCCCCCGGTGGTGATCCCTCTCGGAGGGCCTCCGAACCCGGATCTTCCTCCTTTCGGCCGAGTTCCGAGGAGGAAACGAACGCGGTCCCGGAATAAGTGAGGACCCCCGAAAACGTGTCAGGGAGGGAGCCCCGGGGCCGGGGAGACCTCCTCATCCGGCGGCTTCGTTTTGGGGATAGGGTTCATTCCGGGGAAAGATTCCGGCAGGGCTTGGCCACGAAGACCAACGGGGACCGATCATTAATCGGGAATTCACAGACCCGGCAGACTTGTTTGATGAAAAAATCGCCTGATCCGGATCCGTCGGGTGGATGACCAAGGGAGGCATGACATGGCCGAAAATCAGGGAAATCTCGTTTTTGTTCTTCACGCGCACCTCCCCTACGTCCGTCATCCGGAGCATGAGATCTTCCTCGAGGAGAACTGGTTTTTCGAAGGACTGATCGAAACCTACCTTCCCCTTCTGGCCATGTTCGACCGTCTGAACAGGGACGCTGTGAGATTCCGGATCACCATGACCCTCTCTCCCACCCTGGTCTCCATGATGGAGGATCCGCTCCTGATGAACAGGTTCGAGAAACGCCTCTCCCTTCTCCGGGAGCTCTCCGAGCGGGAGGTGGGGCGGACCCGGGGGACGGAGTTCGAGGGCGTGGCGCGCTTCTACCGGGACCATCTCGAATTCCTCGAACGGGTCTACCGCCAGGACCTGGGACGAAATCTTCCCAAGGCCTTCCGCCGCCACATGGAATCGGGATCCCTCGAGGGGATCACCTGCGGGGCGACCCATGGATTCCTCCCCTTTCTCCAGGAGGTTCCGGGATCGGCCGAGGCCCAGGTCCGGGTCGGCGTCTCGACCTTCCGGCGCGTCTTCGGACGGGCGCCCCAGGGCATCTGGCTCCCGGAGTGCGCCTATTACGAGGGGCTCGACCGGATCCTCAAAAAGGAGGGGCTCCGCTTCTTTTTCATGGAGGCCCACGGCCTTCTCTATGCCGACCCGAGGCCTCCGGCCGGTGTCTATGCCCCCCTTGTCACTCCGGCCGGTGTCTGGGCCTTCGCGCGCGACCCCGAATCCTCCCGGCAGGTCTGGAGCGCCAAGGAGGGCTATCCGGGGGACTTCGACTACCGGGACTTCTACCGCGACATCGGCTACGACCTCGACTACGACTATGTCCGCCCCTATCTCCATACCGATGGCCCCCGGGGCATGACCGGTCTCAAATACCACCGGATCACCGGCCCCACGGACCAGAAGGAGATCTACAATCCGGCCTGGGCCCAGAACCGGGTCCGGGAGCATGCACGGGATTTCGTGGAACGGAGGACGGCCCAGATCCGGGGCCTTTCAGAAACCCTGGGGATTTCCCCGACGGTGGTCTGTCCTTACGATGCCGAGCTTTTCGGACACTGGTGGTTCGAGGGGGTGAACTTCCTCGAGGAGGTTTTCCGGGAGGTGGCCCGCCAGAAAACGGTCGAGGTCCATACGCCGGTCGAGCTTGTGCGGGCGGGAATTCCGGCCTCGTCGGGGGATCCCGAGCCGTCGAGCTGGGGAGAGAACGGGTATTATGAATTCTGGATGAACGGGACCAACGACTGGATCTATCCCCCCCTGTTCGAGGCGGCCCGGGAGATGGTCCGTCTGTCGGAGCACGCCGGGGGATTCCGGGGGCGCGAGCGCGAGATCGCAAACCAGATGGGCCGGGAGCTCCTTCTGGCCCAGAGTTCGGACTGGCCCTTCATCATGACCACCAAGACCATGGTGGAGTATGCGGTCGACCGTCTGAAGGGCCACCTCTACCAGTTCTGGGCCCTCCGGGAGATGCTGGTCTCAGGCCGGTTCCGGGAGGATGTCTTCCAGGAGGTCCGGGGCCGGGATGCCCTGTTCCCGGACCTGGACATTTCGGTCTTTTTGCCCCTCAACTGAACGGAAAGAGGAGAAGGGCCCGGTGATGGGGCCCCTGGCCTACCGCTTTTCCGCCATGAAGGCCTTGAAGCGCTCGAGCTCCTCCAGGGCTCCCTGGAACTCCTCAAGATCGCTCATGAAGGGCCGGATTTTTTCCATCTCCTCCATAAAGGACCGGAACCGTTCCATTTCGGCCATGAGGCTCTTCATGCGATCCTGCTCGGAGGCGAACACGGCCCGGAAGCGGTCCATCTCCGCCAGGAGAAGCTTGAACTTTTCCACTTCCGCCATGAAGGTGCGGAACCGTTCCATTTCGACCGTCAGGGCCTTGAAGCGGTCGAGGTCTGACATGGAGGGGCGGACATAGGTCAGTTCGGTCATGAAAGAGCGGAACTTTTCCAGGGTCGAGGTGGTCTTTCCGGGTTCCATCGATCTCTCCATTTCTTTTTTAGTTCAATAAAATTTAATAATCTTTTAGAAAATTTATTTAAAAGCACACCTTAAGGCATGGCCAGAAAACTCCTTTTTATTTTAATATTTTTATCCACCATGCCTCATTCATTGAAAAGGATACACCAATATTTTGAAATGTCCAACGGAAGGAAAACTCCGGGCCTCCCCCGGCCCTGAAGGAAGCTATTGCGGACCTCCCCGGGATAATCGACAGGGATCACGCACCGGAGGGTCCCGCGAGGCCTTTCCCATGAGAAGAGTTATGGCCGGATTCGCAGGTCTTCTCACCCTTCTCCTCCTTCTTCCGGGATGCCAAACCCCTGGAAGACCCCGACAACAGGTCCCGGGGGCGCCCCTTAACCCTCCCTCCGGGACCCTTCCGGTTCCGGGAAAAAAACCGGCAGGTCCCCCCGGGAACCCGGCCCCCCCGATAGCTTCCCCTGCTCCTCCCGAGCTTTTGCCCTGCGGGTCGCTCGCTCTTTCCGCCTCCAGAAGCCGGGTGGAATTTCTCATCGCCGGAGAGGGGATCATGGAAAAGAGCGCCTCCGACCAAACCGTCCTGGCCCTTGCCGAGCGAGCGGCCCTCTCCCGCCTCGACCGGTGTACCGGAATCGAAAAGACGCTTTCGGGGTTCTATGATGCGACCCATGTTCCGGATCCCGGCGACAGGCAAAGGATCCTCCGGAAAATGAAAAGGGCCCTGGATCTTTATCCCCGCTACAGAATCCTTCGGGAATCCTGCCGAAAGGAAGGGGAGAGGCGATCCTGCCAGGTCGTGATCGGGGGAACGGTGCGGCGGCTGCGCCGCGACCCCGCATTTTCGATCCGTTCCATGGGAATCGGGAAGTCAGGAGTGCTCCGGGAGGGAGAGACGATGCATATCCGTTTTTCCCTGACCCGTCCGGCTACTGTCTATCTCTTTGACGTGGACGAGCGGGGGAGGGCGACCCTTTTGTTTCCGGGTCATCTGGGTGAAGAGGGCCGGATTCCGGCGGGAACCCCGGTCGTCATTCCGCCCGAAAACCAGAAGGCGGTGACGCTGGTGGCCACTCTTTCCTCCGGAATGAAAAACCATGTGGGCCACATCTGGATTCTGGCCCTGGAAGGCCGGAGCCTTCCCATGCTGGAAAATCTTTGGAAAAAGTCCTTATCCGACGGGACCCTGCCCGTTGCGGAGGATTTTTTCGGAGGACTTCTGCCAAAGATATCTCCGCCGGGCAAGGACCGCGGGTTTAGCCTTCGGGTGATCCCCTACCAGATCGCCGGAAAGTGACACGCCTCCCCGGGGACGGGTCCCGGGGAGAAACTCCAGGATCTTGTGGCCTGAATCCGCAATCCCCGGCCTGGACCGGGGAGCCTGTTTTTCAAAAGGCCTAATTTCTGGGAAATCCGGCCCGGTCTGGACATGAAAGGGGGCTTGTGCTATAGTCCGACAAGTTTGTCCCCGGGAATTTATGACCGCGATAAGAAAAACTTGAGCCTTTTGTGCCGGAGAGTCTGGTAGGATTCTCGTTGATCCTGTTGGTGGACGGCACCAGACGACGGAGCAGGAACAGACCCAGGAATTTCAGGGAAGCCGGCCAATCCGGTTTCATGACAGATTAATATTTTCATAGATTATGAAAGCTTTCATGGTGCATGAAATGTTTCATAGGCTATGAAAGCGACTGAAAGTTGGCAGTGAGACTGAAACTTTCCAGAAAAAATGCCTTTTTAGCCTTGGCCGCCAGTCTTCTGATCCTGGGGTCCGTCCTGTTTCTGTTTTATCGGAACTCCGGGAAGCCCGCTTCCCCGGTCAGCGTCGAAAAAGCCTCCCTTCCCTACGATCCCTCCCGCTTCCGTATCGGCCACGTCAAATACCGCTACTTTGAGCTCTGGACCCAGATCCCCGGGGTCATTCACGGCTTCCGCAAGACGGTCGTCTACGGCCATGTCCCCGGGTACCTCAAATTCCTGAACGTCGACAAGGGAGACTGGGTGACCCGGGGGCAGGTTCTGGGATACATCTACGACCCGGAGCTCTACCAGAGCTTTCAGCGGGCCCTGGCCGAAGCGGCGATCGCCAAGATCACCTTCCTCCGGAAATACCGTGTCTGGAAGGGAGACCCCCGGGTGATCTCACTCCAGCGGGTCCAGATGGCCGAGGCCCTCTGGAAGGAGCGGGAGGCCCAGGCCCGGTACTTCCGCTCTCTCGTCCGCTACAAGACGATCGTGGCGCCTTTCTCCGGCATCGTCACCCACCGCTATGTGGACCCCTGGAACCTCGTCTCCCGGGGAACGGGGGGGACGACTCCGGCGCTTCCCATCGTCAAGATCGAGGACGTCGACGAAATGCGCCTCTATGTCGGGGTTCCCGAACACTTCGTCCGGTTCGTCAAACGGGGACTCAAGGCGGAGCTTAGGGCCCAGGGACTCCCGGGGAAGGTCTTCCGGGCCCGGGTCACGCGATATGCCTTCCGCCTGAATCCCGAAACCCGCACGATGCGGACCGAGGTGGATGTCGACAACACCGACCACCTGCTTCAGCCGGGCATGTTCGTCGATGCCCGCATCCGTCTCCATGTCTATCCCCATGTCCTCTCCGTCCACCATATGGCGGTCATCGAGGAACGCCACGGGAATTTCGTCTATGTGCTCCGGGGCGGAAAGCGCCTCAAGCTTCCCGTGGTGGTCGGCTACCGGAACGGAGACTATACGGAGATCCTGCAGGGGCTTGACGGCTCGGAGACGGTTCTCGTGAAGCTTTACAAGACAATTTTCTGAATCGGAAGATCAAGATCCTCCCGTTTGGGCGGAAAAAGGGAGAGGCTTCATGTTCCTAGTCAAGATGTCGCTCAAGAGCCCCTATACGATTATCGCGATGGCCCTGGCCATCATCCTTCTGGGCGCCCAGAGCCTCTCCTCCATGAACGTCTCCATCCTTCCCCGGATCCCGCTTCCGGTGGTCGAGGTCCTGACCGTCTTTCCCGGGATGAATGTCTACAACACCGAGATGGACATCACCGAACAAATGGAGCGCATCATTCTCCAGGCTCCCTATATCCGGTCGGTCAAGTCGGAAAGCCTGGTGGGAATCAGCATGATCCAGATCCGCTTCCGGTCGACCTATTCGCTCTCGGCCGGGGTCTCGATGGTGACCTCGCTCGTCTACTCCTCTCTGAAATACCTTCCCCCGGGGATCTTTCCCCCGATCATCATCCCCTTCGGCATCTCGGCCATTCCCATCGCCGACCTGGTCCTCTCCTCGAAAGAGCTCACCCAGATGCAGATGTTCGACCTGGGATTCTTCAACGTCCGCTCCCAGATGGGGACGATCCCCGGCGTGGCGGCGCCTCCCGTCTTCGGAGGGCTCTCCCGCCAGATTCAGGTTTACACCAACAACACGGCCCTTCTGGCCCGGGGACTCACGATCTGGGACGTGGTCAACGCCTTAAATCGCCAGAACATTGTCTGGCCGGCAGGATTTGCCAAGATCGGGGACATGAGCTACAACGTCTTTGTGAACGCCCTTCTGGGGCCGGTCAAGACGATCAACGACGTTCCGATCAAGGTCGAACACGGACAACCCGTCTTCATCAAGGATGTCGGCATTGCGAAGGACTCCTACCGGATCCAGACCAATCCGGTGCGGGTTGACGGGCGAAAATCCGTCTACATCCCGGTCCTCAAGCAGGAGGGGGCCAACACCGTCAAGGTGATTGACGCCACCCGGGAGGCCATCAAGACCTTCTACGGGCTTCCCAAAAGCCTCGACATCTCCCTGGTCTTCGACCAGTCGGTCTATATCCGGGACTCGGTCGCCTCCCTCGAACGGGAGGGAATCGTCGGAATTCTCCTGACCGCGGCCATGATCCTGATCTTTCTCGGGAATGTCCGCTCCACACTCATCATCACCACCTCCATCCCGCTCTCGCTTCTGGTGGGCTTCGTGATGCTGAACGCCACCGGCCAGACGATCAACATCATGACCCTGGGGGGTCTGGCGCTGGCCATCGGGCGTCTGGTCGACGACGCCATCGTCGTTCTCGAGAACACCAACCGCCACCTGGAAATGGGGAAGGCCCCCGCCCAGGCGGCACTCGACGGAGCCGGAGAGGTCGCGATGCCGGTGCTGGCCTCGACGATCGCCACCATGATCGTCTTCTCCCCTGTCCTCTTTCTCCTGGGCAAGGGCAAGTATCTCTTTACCCCCCTGGCGGCGGCCGTCGCCTATTCCATGCTGGCCTCCTACTTCGTCTCGATGACCCTGGTACCGGTCCTTTCGGCGTGGTTTTTGAAACCCGAATCCGCCTACAAGAACAGCCGGTCCCTCTTTCGTCGCGGGGTCACACGGTTCAACGACTATTTCGACCGGTTCAGGAACATCTATCGAAATACCCTGAAGATCGCCCTCCGCCACAGAGCCCCGGTTTCGATCCTCATCTTCCTGGCCTTTGTCGGCTCCTTCTTTCTGTTTGCGCATATCGGATCGGAGTATTTTCCGCCCGACGACACCGGCGCCTTCATCATCCAGATGCGTCTTCCCGTCGGAAGCCGGATCGAGAAGACCGACGCGGTCAGCGCCCGGGTGGATGCCGCCATCCGCCGGATCATTCCGGCCAAGGACATCGTTCACATCGTGATCAACGAGGGGGTCCGGCCCGGCTGGGACGCCATGTACACGACCAACCTCTGGGCCCACATGGCCTTTGTCCTGGTCCAGCTCAATCCCTCGAACGAGCGCAAGCGCTCGATGTGGGACTTCGAGCACGAACTCCGGCCCTACCTGGTCTCCCATTTTCCCAATGTGGAGTTCTACTTCGAGTCCTCCTCGATCATCACCCAGATCCTGGCAGGCTCCGGCGAGGCCCCCATCGACATCCAGCTCCTGGGCCCCTCCTACCGAAAGCTGGGGGAGATCGCCCACAAGATCGTGGACCACGTTCGGACCATCCCCGGGACCACCGATGTGCGGCTCAAGCAGAACATCCATTACCCGTCGATGTTCATCGACGTCGACCGGAGCAAGGCCCAGTTCCTGGGGGTGTCGGAGCTTGATGTCGAGCGGAACGTCATCACGAGCCTGGTGACCGACGTGGCCATCGGAGAGAATTTCTGGGTCGATCAGACCACGGGGAACCCCTACTTTCTGACCGCCCAGTATCCCGAGGACAAAATCAACTCCATGGACGCCCTCTCGAACATCCTGGTCCGCCAGCTCCGGGGGTCGGACTACACCGAGTCGGGGGCCGAGAATCCTCCGATCTATCTTCGGGACATCGCCGAGATCCGCCGCATCACCATTCCGCCGGCCATCTTCCATTACAATGTCGAGCGCGTGGTCGACATCCTGGTCAATGTCACCCATGATCCGGGGGTCTCCCTGGGAGGGGTCGGAGGCAAGATCGACGACTATCTCGCCAAGATGAAATTTCCGGAGGGGTATTCCTGGCGCGAATCCGGGATGCTGGCCTCGATGCACCGGTCATTCAGCTCGATGGGCCTTGCAGTCCTTCTGGCCATGGCCCTGGTCTATCTGGCATTGGTGGCCCAGTTCCAGTCCTTTCTCGATCCTTTCATCATCATGATGTCGGTTCCCTTTGGTCTCATCGGGGTCTTCGCCATGCTTTACGCCACGGGAACCGGGATCAACGTGGAGTCCCTGATCGGGGTCATCATGGATATCGGGATCGGAGTCTCGAATTCGGTCCTTTTAGTCGAGTTCGCGATCCGCCTTCGGGAGCAGGGGGCGCCCCTCTACCGGGCGGTGGTCGAGGCGGGAGCCACCCGGCTTCGTCCGATCCTCATGACGGCGATCGGGACGATTCTGGCCATGATTCCGACGGCGATCGGGATGGGGGTCGGCTCCGGCGCCGAGGAGCCCCTGGCCCGGGCCGTGATCGGAGGCCTCATGGTGATGACGGTCCTGACGCTCGTCCAGGTTCCCATTTTCTATGTGATTCTCCACACCTGGGAGGCGAAATGGAAGGCCCGGAGGCAAGCCCGGTAGGGGGGCCGGCCGGGCCTTTGGCCAAGCCGGAGGTCTCCGGGAGGGATCGAAAAGTCCCGGTCAGTCGAGGGAGATGAAGGGAAAGTCGGTGACCTCGAATTGCTGCCCCGCCCCGTCGATCAGCAGGGTTCCCGGATCCCAGTGGGCGCGCTTTACATACCCCAGAGCGAGAAAGGAGCCGGCCATCCGGGAGGGGGCAAGGGAGGTGAGGGATCCGGCCTCGGAGCCATCCATGACCGAAAAGAGCGGGCGGGGACAGGCGGTCTCCCGGAGGGTTGGGGACTTTGATCGGAGGCCGGTGAGCCGTCGTGAGAGCTGGCCCTGGAACTTGAGCCGCGTGACCGGCTCCTGCCCCACATAGCACCCCTTGTTGTAGGAGACCGCGACGGCATCGAGTCCGGCTTCGGCCGGGAAGTGGCCCTCGTTGAGCTCAAAGGGGGGGAGGGGAATTCCAAGCTCGAGACGGTAGGTTTCGAGGGCCTCCGCGTCCAGGGTCATGCCCCCTGCGGACAGGACCCGTCCCTCGAGGTCCCGGGCGGCCTTTTCGAAGGAATCCCGGGGAATCCAGAGATCGATCCAGGGGCCGGCATCCCGTTCAAAGGCAAAGGGATGGGGCCGGAGAAAGGCGAATCCTCCTCCGGAGAGAGTCCGGTAGCCGTCCTCGGCCGGATCGTTCGAGAAGAGGGGGGTGGCCAGGGCCGGAGCTTCCCGGCCGACCAGCGTCATGCTCCGGAAATTCCCGGTGAGAGGTGTGATCGTGGCCTTTGTCCGGAAGAAGAGGTACCTTTTGAGATGGGCGAGGAAGGCCTCTTCCGTCTCCCCGGAAGGGGAGAGCAGGACGTCCTCCGGCCGGACCGCGATCCAGGAATCAAAGAGGATCCGGGCCTTCGGATTGAGAAAGAAGCCGTAGCGGAGGGTTCCCGGTGTCTGGGCCGCCACATCCTGGCAGAGAAGACCCTGAAGATAAGGGATCCGGTCTTCTCCGGAGACCAGGACCAGGGACCGGGAGGTGTCAGGAATGAAAAGGCCCGCATGGGTGTGGGCCGGGCGGGTATCGGGGGCATTGGTCAGCATGGGTTCAGGACTCCTGGGGAACGGTCCCGGGGGGCTCCCCCGGGAGATTGTTTAAAGGATCAAAAAGGCTCCATCTGCTGATATTAGGGAGAGGAATCGAATGGTGTCAATGAGGAAGACGGTGATCCGGACCTGCGGGGCCAGGAGGCATGAGCATGGGTGAGACCGAGACCGGTCACGCTCCGGAGCCCGGAGAGGGACACGCCTCCGGGGAGAACCACGAGTCCTTCAGGCCGGAATGGAAAAACGAAATCGACCTAAACGATGTTCATATGCCTCCCCGTGCCCGGAGAATCACCCTGGGGGTCTTTGCCGTCCTGATCGTCGGACCGATCATCCTCTTTGTCTGGTACTGGATCTTTCCTCCCAAGGTCCCCCCCCAGCCCCTTCCCGTGGTCCAGGTCCAGCCGGTCAGGCTCCGGACGCTTCACCACAAGTCCACGATCCCGGCGGGAATCGAGTCCTTCCGCAAGGCGATCCTTTACGCCCATGTTCCCGGCTACCTCAAATACCTGAACGTGGACAAGGGGGACTATGTTCACAAGGGCCAGGTTCTGGCCTACATCCAGGACCCGGAGCTCTACCAGACCTACCAGAGGACGGTCGCCCGGGTCCGGATCGCCGATCTCACCTACCACCGGATCAAGAAGGTCTGGCTCGACCATCCGGCCCTCATCTCGAAGGAGCGGGTCCAGCAGAAACTCGCCGCCTATCTGAAGGCCGTGGCCGAAATGCGCCACGAGGAGGCCCTGGTCTCCTACAAGACCATCCGGGCCCCCTTCGACGGGATGATCACCCACCGCTATGTGGATCCCGGGAAGCTGATATCCGAGGGGACGAATGCGACCACCACCGCCCAGCCCCTGGTGACCCTCGAGCAGGTGGACACCCTCCGGGCCTATGTCTGGGTTCCGGCCGACGTCGCCCCCCAAATCCGGCGGGGACAGCGGGTCAAGGTCCATTTCGCGGGGCTTCCCCACCAGACCTTCTGGGGTCGGGTCACCCGGTACGATTTCGCGGAAAACCAGAGAACGCGGACGATGCGCACCGAGGTCGACATGGACAACCCGGGATTTGTCATCCATCCGGGAATGTACGGAAAATTCACCTTTTATCTCCAGCGCTTTCCCGATGCCATCCTCATCCCGGGCATGGCGGTCATGGCCCGACGCGACAAGCCCTATTCCGTCATGATCGTCAGAGACGGAAAGGCTCTCGAGGTTCCCGTGGTGTTGGGGATCGACAACGCCAAGTGGGTCCAGATTCTCTCGGGGCTGTCGGCAGGAGACCAGGTGGTTCTGGCCGGGAAATGGCACGTTCATTCGGGCGAGAAGGTCAGGGCGCTGCCCTACAAGCCGGTTCCGTACCGGCCCGCGCGGCAGCTGTAATACGGTTCCGGGCCCGGGCCTCACGAGACCCGGGCCCCAAAGGAAGGACAGGAGGGTATGGTCTTCGTGAAAAAACAGACCCAAAAAGAACGATCTTCGAGGATCTCCGGCAGGAGGTTCTCTCAAATACGGGAGAAGTGCCGGTGGCTTTTTGTTCTGGCCCTGTTGGGGCCTCTACTGGGCCTTCCCCCCTTGGCCTATCCGGAAAACAGTACTGTGATCTCCTCGTCGGACGTTCCCCCCGGGACTCTTTCTGTAGACGAGGCGGTCCATTTTGGGCTGACGCACCATCCCAAGCTCTTCTGGTTTACCCATGCCGTCAAGAGGCAGGGGGCGAAGGTCAAGGTGTCGAAGTCCCACTTCTTCCCCCATGTCGGGGCCGGGGCCATTTATGGGGAATCGAATCCCGGCCTGACCGACAGGCCCTACAACAACAACAATTTCATCGACCCCCTGTTTCCCATGACCTATGCCGCCCCGGGGGCCTTGGCCAGTGCCAATCTTCCCACGGCCGAGGCCACGATCGGGGTCAACCAGATGCTCTTCGACTTCGGAAAGTTCGAACACCGGGTCAAGCAGAGGCTCGCGGGAAAGCGTGCCTCCGAATTCTGGCTCTACAGCCAGGAGGCCTGGGTCATCCTCCAGGTGAAGGAGGCCTACTATCATGTCCTTCTCGACCGGAAGCTGATCGAGGTCTACCAGAAAAATCTCGAACAGAGAAAGCTTGTGAAGAATCTGACCAAGGCCCTCTACCAGTCGGACTACCGCTCCCAGCTCGACTACGACCTGGCCCAGGTCGATTACGAAAAGGCCCGGGCCTTACTTGAGTCCGAGAAGGACGACCTCGTGGCCCAGATCGCCCATTTAAACGACGCCATGGGGCTGGGCCAGACGGGCCGTCCCGACTACACCCTCACCGGCCGCCTGGGCCATGTGTCGGAGCTTTTGACGGGAACCGACGACGCCATCACCCGGGGCCTGACCTACCGCCCCGAGATCAATGCCTTCAGGAACCTCTTCACGCAGGATAAAGAACAGATGCGCTACGAGCGGGCGCAGCATTATCCTCTGATTTCGGCCTTCGGAAGTTACGGCTGGTTCGGGAACATGGCCACCGGGCAGAGCTATGCTCCGGGAGGAGGATGGTGGGCTGGGGGAGGATCGATCACGATCCCCCTTTATACCGGTGGACAGATTCGTGGCCTGACCGAGCGGGATCTGGAAAAGGCCCGTGAACGTCAATACGGGATATCCGACTGGTCCCACAATATCCGCTATCAGGTCGTCCGGGCCCGGGCCCGGACCCAATCGGACCTAGCGGACATCCGGGCCTACACCGAAGCCGTGAAGGAGGCGAAGCTTGCGCTGGTCCTGGCCAACAAGCGCTACTCCGCCAATCTCATCTCGATCGTTGCGCTCACCCTGGCCGAGGTCTATCTCCTGAACACCGAAGCGGCGCTTGCGACCTATCAATACCGCTACCAGGTCGACCGGGCGACGCTCAGATTCGCCGAAGGAGTCGACTACCTGAACTATCTTCCCGACGTCCGGAAGAAGGTCGTAGGTCGCGATCCCGTGAAGGAGTGACGAGTTGACCGGATTTTGTCCCCCTTGTTATTGTGAAGGGATATGAAACGGGAATGGTCCCGGCAAAAGGGAAGACGGATGCGGAAGGAGCCAGTGTGGAAAAGGTGATCATATTGGGAACGGGACCGGCGGGGTTGACGGCCGCCCTTTATACGGCGAGGGCTTTTTTGTCTCCTCTGGTTCTTGAGGGCCCCCAGGCGGGGGGCCAGCTCACCATCACGACCGAGGTCGAGAATTTTCCGGGCTTCCCGGACGGGATCACCGGCCCCGAGCTGATCGAGCGGATGCGGGCCCAGGTTCAGAGGTTCGGGGCCAGAATCGAGCCGGCGGTCATCGAGAGGGTCGAGAGGCGGGAGGGCGGGGGATTCCGGGTCATCACCGAAGAAGGACCGGTTCATGAGAGCTGGACGGTGATCGTGGCCACCGGGGCGTCGGCCAAGTTCCTGGGGCTTCCGTCGGAGAAGGCCCTCATGGGCGCGGGGGTCTCCGCCTGTGCCACCTGTGACGGCTTCTTCTTTCGCGACAAGGAAATCGTCGTGGTCGGCGGAGGGGACACGGCCCTTGAGGAGGCGCTGTTTTTGACCCGTTTCGCCACAACCGTGACCGTCATTCACCGCAGGGAGACCCTTCGGGCCTCCAAGATCATGCAGGAGAAGGCCTTCGAGAACCCGAAGATCCGATTTCTCTGGAACAAGGAGATCCTCGAGATTCTCGACGTCTCGAAACAGCAGGTCACCGGCGTCCGGATCCGGGACACGAAGACCGGCGAGGAATCGATCCACGCCTGCAGCGGCTTTTTCGTGGCCATCGGCCACAGCCCGAACACGGCCTTCCTCCATGGAATGGCGGAAACGGATGGGGTGGGGTACCTGAAGACGACCTCCGGGACCCGGACCAGCGTTCCGGGCCTTTTTGCCGCAGGGGATGTCTCCGATCCCGTCTACCGTCAGGCGATCTCGGCTGCAGGCACGGGCTGCATGGCGGCGATCGATGCGGAGCGCTTCCTCGAAGCCTCCGGTGTCGAAAAGAGGTAGCCGCGCTTGAAATTCCTCAAGATTTCCGCCCTGGCGGTCTTTCTGGCTCTGGTCTATCTGGGCGGGGACCTCATCGCGAACAACGCCGCCTTCATCAATACCCCGGGCCCCTTTACGCGGATCCATGTCTATTTCACCCTGAACCGGGCCTGGACCACGGGGGGCTACCCCCTGCCCGAGGTGAGCTCGCAGATATTCTACGGGGATCCGGACAAGCTGATTGCCAACATCACCCACTCCATCGGGAGCTTTTCCGGGTGGCGGATCGAGACGACGACTCCCGGCCACCTCGTTGTCCGGGTCCAGCCCTCCTTCTGGCACTCTGCCTCCCGGCTCGAGGTGACACTGTCTCCCGTGAGGGGGGGGCTAAGAATGGACGTGACCGCGACCTCCCGGTCGGGTTTTCCCGACCTGGGGGCCGACCGGAACTACATCCTGAACCTCTTTCATGAAATCGGAGACGAAAATGCCATCCATCCCCCGGTCTGACCGGCGCCGCCTCCTTTGGACATTTCTCCTGGGAGGGTTCTTCTCCGGATTGTTGTGCGTCGAACCCATGGCCCTGGCCGCTCCCACCCGTCCGCCGGAAGGAGACTCTCCCGGACCGGTGACCCAATACTCCTCCCTTGCACTTCCGGTGAGCAATTTCGGCTTCAGAGGGGTTGCCCGGGACCGCACGGGAGCCCTCTATGTGGCCTCGGCGCTCAAAAACGGGATCTATATCCTCCCTCCCTCCTGCCGGAACGAAGACTGCGCGACCCTGATTCCGCTTGAGCCTTCCCTGGGTGATCCCGGGGATGTCGTGGTCGACCCGGAGCGGGGAGGGGCCTATGTCCTTCTGCGTCTCGGGGACCGGGTGACCTATGTTCCTCCCCGGTGTCTCGCGAAATCCTGCCTCCGGACCTTTCGTCTTCCGGAACGTCCGGCCTATCCCTTCCGCGCCGTCTATGACTCCGGAAGGCATCGGCTGGCCGTTCTGGACCGGCTGGGGAAAAGGGTGGTCTTTCTCTCCGGAGACTGCGCCAGCCGCCATTGCCTCTCCTTTTTCCGTCTTCCCTCTTCCGGGTCCCCGTCGGGGATCGCCTACGACCCGAAGAGAGGAGATCTCTGGGTGACCTTTGTCCACCCCGGGGCGATCCTTAGGATCCCGGAAGGCTGCCGAAAGATCTCCTGCTCCGTGGCCCTTCCCGGAACCCTCTATGATCTGGCCCCGGCGGCGCCGGGGATCTCTCCCCGTGAGGACCGGCTCTATCTGAGCCTGAAAAAGGGCGCGGCATTGGGATGGATCGATCTGGGCAAGGCTTCCCCCCCTCTCCGGATCCGGGAGCTCGAGCCGACCTCCGGGAGAATTTCGCGACTTCTGGCCCTTCCCTCGGGAGGAATCTTCCTCGTGACCGGGGGAACCCACCCCCACGCGGGATATTTCCGCCCCTCAAAATCCTGCCAGGAAGGCTGTTTCGACCTGCGTCTCTTTCCTCTTCCCAACGGGACTCCGGCCTCTCTATCTCCGGGGGGGAAGCAGGACCTCTGGATGACCGTCGACGATCGGGACGCCCTCTTCCGGATGAGCCTCTCCTGCAACCGGAAGGGGGCCACCCTCTCCCGACAGTGCGTCAGCAGGATTCCCTTTGAAAAGATCGAGACCCTTTACCATTCCCGGTACCACCAGGAGATCCAGGTGCCAAAGGAGCCCTCTCCCGACCTCTCCCGTCCCTCCGACTGACGGCTTTCGGGAGCCAATCCGGAGAGTTCTCCGTGCGACCCGGGCCCGGGATCAGAATTATAGAACCCGAACCGAAAGGAGACCTCCCATGATTTCGAAAAAACGCCCCATCGCCACCCTCTCTCCCGAAGAACGCCTTCTCTCCCTCACCTACGGCAGCCGCTCCTTCTCCCGGGAGATCCCCCGGTTCGAAATTCCCGGGGAGGGAGTTCCCGCCGAGGCGGCCTACCGACTTATCACCGACGAGCTCAATCTCGACGGAAATCCTGCCCTGAACCTGGCGACCTTCGTCACCACCTGGATGGAGCCCGAGGCCGAACGGCTGATCGGCTCGACCCTCAACAAGAATCTGGTCGACCAGGAGGAATATCCCCAGACGGGCGTGATCCAGGAGAGGGTGGTCAACATGCTTTCACGCCTTTTCCATGCCCCGAGGGGAGAGGGAGGAATCGGCACCGCGACGGTCGGCTCCTCAGAGGCCATCATGCTGGCCCTTTTGGCCCACAAGACACGGTGGAAAAAGGAGCGCCTCGCCCGGGGCCTTCCCGCCGACCGTCCCAACATCATAGCCTCGAGCGGCGTTCACGTTGTCTGGGAGAAGTTCGCCCGGTACTTCGAAGTCGAGCTCAGGCTCCTTCCGATGGCGGGGGACCGGTTCACCCTCGATCCCGAGGCGGTGGAGAGGGCGGTCGACGAGCGGACCATCTGCGTGGGGGCGATCCTGGGATCGACCTACACCGGCCATCTCGATCCGGTGGAGGAGATCGACCGGGTCCTGTCCAGGGTGCGGGAAAAAAAAGGATGGGAGATTCCGATCCATGTGGACGGAGCGAGCGGGGGATTCGTCCTTCCCTTCCTGGAGCCCGATCTCCGCTGGGACTTCAGGCTCCCCCATGTCCGCTCCATCAATGTCTCCGGCCACAAGTACGGTCTCGTCTACCCGGGGATCGGCTGGCTTCTCTTCCGGGAGGAGGGGGATCTTCCGGAAGAGCTGGTCTTCCGCGTCAATTATCTGGGAGGGGAGGAGGCGACCTACACCCTCAATTTTTCCCGGGGAAGCTCCATGATGCTCGCCCAGTACTACATGCTTCTCCGGCTGGGGGCCGAAGGGTACCGCCGCATTCATGCCAACTCGAAGGCCAATGCCCGGTTCCTGGCCGAGAGGCTTGCTCTCGATCCCCGGTTCAGGGTGGTCGGCCCGGCCGACCACCTCCCGATCGTGACCTTCGAGGTCGCTTCCGGCACAGGATTTTCCGCAACGGATCTTTCGGAAAAGATTCGGGAGCGAGGCTGGATCATTCCCGCCTATACCCTTCCTCCCGATTTGATTGGACGCTCCGTATTGCGGGTCGTGGTCAAGGAGAATTTCAGCCGGGACATGGCCGATATTCTTCTGGCGGATATCGACCGGGCCGCGGGTTCCCTGTCGGGCAGAGCCTCCTCCGGACACCGGGTTCGGGGAAGACATGGGGTGTGCTGACTATGACCGGTTCAGGAATTTTTCCTGAAATCGGGAGATTCGGGGCAGCCGGGATTTCTCAAGGATCAACCCGCGCTCCCGTGGCTTCGGAGGTATCACAATCCTAGGCTGTATTTCCGCCATGATTTTTCCCCGGTCCGCTGAGTAGGGGATTCTTGTCTTTTCTTGTCTCGACCGTTAGTCTGGACAAATCTTTCCGGGCAATTCGGACCTCCTTCCCCGACGCCTGCCCGACCGGAAGGTAATCCTTCATAGAAAAGCGCTCAGAACGGCAAGTCGGGGGGGGCGCGAGGCGGGATTTCCCTGAGGAGACGAAAGGAGGAGCATTTTGGACGACCGAGAGACCCTCTCCCAAAAAGACACAACCTCTTCCCCCCCCGGACCCCCTGTGGCCGATGGGCGCCGGCGGGTCCGGATCGAGCGGGCCTCCCCTTCGGTCGACGGCGGGAGATACCCGGTCAAGCGGATTCCGGGAGAGCCCCTCGATGTGGAGGCGGACATCCTGGCCGACGGCCATGAACCCCTGCGGGCCCTCCTCGAAGTCTCTTATGAGGGGGAGGCCGTCTGGGAGACCCAGACCCTGGTCCCGGAGGGAAACGACCTCTGGACGGGGCGCATCCTCTTCCGCCGGGAAGGAATGGCAAATTTCCGGATCCGGGCCTGGATCAGCGAGGTGGCCCACTGGCAGGACGGCCTTTCAAAAAAGGTCCGGGCCGGACAGCGCGAGGATTTCGAAGCCTGGCTCCTGGAGGGGGCGGAGATCATCCGGGCCCACCTGGCTCGCGCCCCGAGGGGAGCCCGGACCTCCGATCTCCTCCAGTGGCTCTCGCTATGGGAGAAGGAGGGGGATCTGGACCAGAGGGTGGCCCTGGCGCTGGACAAACTGAGGGGAGAGGAGGCCTCGGCCTTTCCCGATCCCCGCTTCGTGACCCTCTCGGAGACCTTTCGGGTCCATGTCGAACGGGAGCGGGCCCTCCGGGGCGCCTGGTACGAGTTCTTTCCGAGGAGCTCCGGAACGGTTCCGGGGCTTCACGGAACCCTTAGGGATGCTGCCAACCGCCTTCCGGCCATTGCCGCCATGGGATTCGACGTGGTCTATCTCCCCCCCATCCATCCGATCGGCCATGCCTTCCGGAAGGGGCCGAACAACACCCCCGCCGCAACAGGGGATGTCCCGGGGTCACCCTGGGCGATCGGCTCGGAGGAGGGAGGACACACCGCCATCGATTCCCGGCTGGGAACCGTGTCCGACTTCCGGGACTTTCTCCGGACGGCCGAAGCGCTCAATCTTGAAGTGGCCCTGGACCTGGCCTTCCAGTGCTCGCCCGACCATCCCTATGTCAGGGACCATCCCCAATGGTTCAGGAGACGTCCGGACGGATCGATCCACTATGCGGAGAACCCTCCCAAGAAATACCAGGACATCTACCCCTTCGACTTTTTGTCGGAGGACTGGGAGGGCCTCTGGCAGGAGCTACGGCGGGTTGTCCTTTTCTGGGTCGGTCATGGGATCCGGCTCTTCCGGGTCGACAACCCCCACACCAAACCCTTCCCCTTCTGGGAATGGCTCATGAAGGAGGTCCGGGCGGTGGATCCGGGGGTGGTTTTTCTTGCCGAGGCCTTCACGCGTCCGAAGGTCATGTACCATCTGGGCCATATCGGCTTTTCCCAGTCCTATACCTATTTCACCTGGCGGAACACCCGGCGCGAGATCGAGGAGTACCTCACCGAGCTCGTCACGCCCCCCGTGCGGGACGTTTTTCGTCCCAACCTCTGGCCCAACACCCCCGACATCCTCCACGAATACCTGCAGACGGGGGGCCGTCCGGCCTTTCTGGTCCGGCTCGTCCTGGCCGCCACCCTTTCGGCCTCCTACGGGATCTATGGTCCGGCCTTCGAGTGGTGCGAAAACCGTCCCCTCCGGCCGGGAAGCGAGGAGTACCTCGATTCGGAAAAATACGAGATCCGGCACTGGCGGCCGGACCCGGAGCACTCCCTGGCCCCGGTCATCGCCCGCATTAACCGGATCCGTCGGGAAAACGGGGCACTGGGGTGGAACCACACCCTCCGCTTCCATCCCGTCGACAACGACCGGCTCATCGCCTATTCCAAGACCGGAGAAGGTCCCGAGGACTGGATCCTGGTCGTGGTCAATCTCGACCCCCGGGCTCCCCAGGAGGGGTGGCTCACCTTCGATCCCCCCGGAGAGCCCGCCTTCGAGGTCCGGGATCTCATGGACGAGGCCCGCTACGCCTGGCCTGCGGGCCCTCGCTTCATCCGCCTCGATCCGACGGATCCCTCCCGGTTTCCCTTCCATATCTTTCAGAGGATCCCGTGAGGGACGAAGGGCTCCGGACCCTCGACCTCTCCGGAAAGGACTGGGAGTCTCTTCCCCTGTGGGCCGCTGACAGCTCCCTTCCCGATCTCCTGGCCGCCTTCCTTCCGTCCCGGAGGTGGTTCGGATCAAAATCCCGGACCCTCCGGAAGGTCCATCCGGAGGCCTTCCTTCCCCTTCCGGGAGGGGGTCGGGGGACGGTCTTCCTCTGCCTCCTTCGGGTTATTTTCGATGCGGGAGAGGACGAGAGATACTTCCTTCCCCTGGCCCGGGCGGGCCGGGGGGAGGTTCCGGAGGCCGGGGAAATCGCGCGGCTTGATCCCCCGGAGGAAAACTATCAGATCATGGCGGACGGATTTTTCGTTCCCGAGACCGGCCGGGAGCTCCTTCGGGAAATCCTCTCCCCGGATTCCAATGGGTCGGGGCTTGACCGGGTCCGGACGAAGATCCTCGAAAAAAGGGGGCTGACCTTCGATCCCGACCTCGTTCCGACCGTCTTCGGGGGGGAGCAGAGCAACACCTCCCTCCTCTTCGGGCGCCGGCTCATGCTCAAGGGGTTCCGCAGGCTCTCCCCCGGAATGAATCCCGATCTCGAAGTGGGGGAATTCCTGGCCCGGCAGGGAGAGGATATCCCCATCCCGGCCACCTTCGGAGCCCTCCTCGCCAGGACGCGGGAGGGAGAGCCCCTTGTCCTGGCCCTTCTCCAGGAGTTCGTGGAGAACCAGGGGGACGGGTGGTCCTGGTTCCTCTCCCGTCTACCGGCCGTCCTGGCAGAAGAAGACGACGGGGTGTCGCTTGACCGGATGGTCGGGAGACTGGGAACGGAGACGGCCCGCCTTCACCAGGCATTGGGAAGGGATCCGGTCGACCCGGATTTTGCCCCCCGCCCTTTCGTAGACGAAGATCTGGCGAGGCTTGCCGATGAGACCGCAGAGCGTCTCGGGCGCGTTCTGGGGGCTCTGGAAGAGGCCTTGCCGCGACTTCCCCCCGGCCCCCGGACAAAGGCCGGAGAGCTCCTCCTCCGAAGGGAGGATATAAAGCAGTTCCTCTCGGACTGTCGGTCCCGGGGGCCGGGGGGAATGCGGCTCCGGTGCCACGGGGACTTCCATCTGGGCCAGGTGCTGGTGACCTCCCGGGAGGGGGTGGTCTTCCTGGACTTCGAAGGGGAGCCGGCCCTTCCGCTCCCCCTCCGAAGGCTCCGGACGACCCCTCTCCAGGATGTGGCCGGCATGCTCCGCTCCTTCCACTACCTCTCCATGTCGGCCCTTCCGCCGGATCAGAATGGGAGGGCGAGGGCCGAAGAGTGGTATGAGGGCCAGGTCAGGCGCTATCTCCGGGCCTACGGGGCAAAGATGTCGACCACTCCCGGTCTCCTGCCGGATCCCTTCCGGGCCGGAGGGATCTTGGGTCTCTGCCTTCTCAGAAAAGCCCTCTACGAGGTTCAGTACGAGATCGACAACCGTCCCGGGTGGCTCGGGATTCCCCTGTCGGGAATCCTCTCCCTTCTTGACGGCTCCTGCCTCGAGATCGGAGGAGAGGCGTGACCGGGGATTCCTCCGGAAAAACCTCTCTGCCATTCTGGCTCTCCGGGAGCTTCCTCGGGTTGAATCTTGTCAATCTCTGGCTTGGCGTCATCATCGGCGTCAGCATCCCTTTTCTGACCGACTATCTGAAGGAGTCCCGCTGGAGCTTTTCCGAGATCGGGGTCGCGACGGCCATTTTTGGTTCGGGAACGCTCATTTTCCAGCCCCTGTCCGGCCTTTTTGCGGAGCTGACCCCCCATCACCGCTCCCTTCTGGCCCTGGTCGTCTTTCTCTACGGCCTGGGCCTCACCCTCCTCCCCCTGGCCGGGAATCATCCCATGGCCGCCGATGGCCTCCTCTTTCTCTCCGGAGGGGCCAGCGCCTTCTTCTTCACCCTCTCCTCGACCCTGGCCTTTTCTCTTTCCGGCCACAAAAACTTCGCCCGGACGATGGGGCAGACCCAGATGTGGAACCATGCGGGATTTCTCCTCTCGGCAGCGGGGACCGCCGCCCTGATCCACCGTCTGGGGCTTGTCTCGGGCTTTATCCCGATCACCCTGGGCTCGGTCCTGGCCATCCTGTCGATCGGGCTGATCCGGCGAAGGGAGATGATCTACCATCAGAAAAAGAGCGGGCCGGGATCAGAGGAAAGAGACGAGGTCCGGGACAGCCGGCCCCTGGGACGGGTCTTTGCCGACTTCTTCCAAAACCCCGCCATCCGGACCCTTCTTCTGGCGACGGCCCTCTTCCAGGTGGCGAACGCCCCGGTCATGCCCCTTCTCATGCTCTATCTCCGCTTTCTCGACGGAGGAAACGGCAAGCTGGCCTGGGTGGTCATCCTGGCCCAGGCCACCATGATCCCCGTCGCCTGGTGGGCCGCCAGGGTCAGCGGCCGGTGGGGGCACAAGCTGGTCTTTTCCCTGGCCTTCTTCCTGATGCCGGTCCGCTCGATGATCTGCGCCACAACCATGAATACGGAGATCCTCCTGGCGACCCAGATCCTCGACGGAATCGCCGCAGGGATCTACGGGGTCTCGGTGGCCCTGATCGTAAGCGATCTCACCCGGGGAAAGAAGGGATTCAATCTCCTGATGGGGCTCTCCCAGATCGCCATGGCTCTGGGGTCGGTGGTGGGGCCGGCTCTCCAGGGGGTCTCCGTGGGGAATGTGGGGTTCCGGTTTGCCTTTCTCGTCTTTGCGGGAGTTGCCGCCCTGGCGGCCGGAATCTTCTTCCATTTCATGCCGGACAACCTGGAGTCGTCCCGGTGAGTCCCGGGAAAGGGAGAAGAACCGGGATCAGTGTTCCGGGGAGGCTTTCTTCCCGGAGGAGGAGATCCCCGTTTTCCCGGGAGATCCCGGAGCCTTTACGGGAAGAATGAAGATTTTCCCGATCAGGCCTCCCTTCGCCTCCTCCCGGTAGTCGATCTTTATGAGCTGTCCCTTCTTCAGGGACTTCACCCCCACGGCCCTTCCCTCCGAGATCACCACCGTGTCCGGAACCAGGAGACCCGCGAAGCGGAAGACCAGCGGGCGGCCTCCTCCCAGAATGGCCGACAGGGTCATGGGATGGCGGGAGAGATCCAGACTTTCGAGGCGACCATAAAAATGGCGGAAGGCGGAGGGTCCGGAGACCGGTCTCCGGGGCTTCGGGGAGGTGTCCGGGCCATTCGCGGCCGGAGAGGATTCGGGAAAGACAGGAAGGACCCACAGGAGAGACAGGATTATAAAGGCTTTGAAACCCGGATCCCGGAGCCGGCCGGGGCCGGCTTTGGCCGTCATGGAGGGGAGCCGGCCGGGGAAGTCCTTCCCGGAGCGGGATGGAGCGGGATTTTCCCCTCGTCGGAGCTGGTCTGGCTCTCCTGAAGGACAAAGAGAGCCAGGGAGCGCCCTTGGGTTTCGTAGGTCCGTCCCCCCCGGAAGAAGGCCTTCCGGGGAGGACGGAGGCCGGCCGACGGATCGGCGGTGTCGAATTGAAGGGACCAGTGGGCCCCCTTCCGGTGGGCGGGAAGGACGAAAGAAACGGACTCGTAGTGGGCGTTGAAGAGGATCAGGAGGGTCTCCCCCGTGATGGGCCGTCCCAGGCTGTCCCTCTCGTCGATCAGATCTCCGGAGAGACGGACCCCCAGAGTCCGGACGAAGTCGGCGTTCCATTCCTCGTCGGTCATCTCGTGTCCGGTGGGCGAGAACCACGAGATGTCCTTGATCTCTGCACCGCGGATCTTCCGGCCATGGAAGTATTTTCGCCGCCTGAGGGTGGGCTGGGAGCGGCGGAGCCGGATTAAGGACCGGGTGAAGGCCAGAAGATTCTTCTGGTCGGAGGAGAGGTTCCAGTCGTACCAGGTGGTCTCGTTGTCCTGGCAGTAGGCATTGTTGTTCCCCTGCTGGCTGCGGGCGATCTCGTCGCCCCCGCAGATCATGGGAACTCCCTGGGAGAGCATGAGGGTGGCAAGAAAGTTCCGCATCTGCCTCTGCCTGAGCTGCCGGATTTCGGGATTCGGGGTCGGTCCTTCCTCCCCGCAGTTCCAGCTGATGTTGTCGCTGTTTCCGTCCCGGTTGCCTTCCAGGTTGGCCTCGTTGTGCTTTTCGTTGTAGCTCACCAGGTCGTTCAACGTGAATCCGTCATGGGCCGTAATGAAGTTGATGCTGGCGTGGGGCCGCCGTCCCTCCTGCTCGTAGAGGTCGCTGCTCCCGGAGAGCCGGGTGGCAAGCTCCGCCACCTGGCGGCCGTCCCCCTTCCAGAAGCGGCGGATGGAGTCCCGGTAGAGGCCGTTCCATTCCGTCCAGAGGGAGGGAAAGTTTCCGACCTGGTAGCCCCCTTCGCCGACATCCCAGGGTTCGGCGATCAGCTTCACCTGGGAGACGACGGGATCCTGCTGGATCACGTCGAAGAAGGCGGAGAGTTTGTCGACCTCATGGAGTTCCCGGGCCAGGGCGCTGGCCAGATCGAAGCGGAACCCGTCCACATGCATCTCGAGGACCCAGTACCGGAGGCTGTCCATGATGAGCTGGAGCACCTGGGGATGACGCATGTTCAGGGTATTGCCGCAGCCGGTGTAGTCCATGTAGAAGCGGGGTTCCTTCTCCATCAGCCGGTAGTAGGTCGGATTGTCGATTCCCCGGAGCGACAGGGTCGGACCCAGGTGGTTTCCCTCGCAGGTGTGGTTGTAGACCACGTCGAGAATGACCTCGATCCCCGCGTCGTGGAGGGAGCGGACCATCATCTTGAATTCGTTGGAGGGGGTCATGGTCCCCGACGCGTACCGGTTGTCCGGAGCGAAATAGGAGAGGGTGTTGTATCCCCAGTAGTTGGTGAGGCCGCGGGTCACCAGCGTGTGCTCGCTGGCGTGATGGTGAACCGGAAGAAGCTCGACGGCGGTGACTCCCAGGGAGCGGAGGTAGTCGATGACCGGTTCGCTGGCAAGTCCGGCATAGGTCCCGCGAAGCTCGGGCGGAAGATCCGGGTGGCGGGCTGTCAGACCCTTCACATGGGTTTCGTAGATGACCGTCTCGGACCACGGGGTCCGGGGAGGACGGTCGCCGCCCCAGATGTAGGCGGGATCCACGACCACCCCGAGGGGGGCTCCCGGGGCATTGTCGCGGCTGTCCGGAACCATGTCCCCCTCGGAGTTCCCGAGCGGGTAGGCAAAGAGCGTCTCGTCCCAGCGGACGCGCCGGGCGACCTCCTTGGCATAGGGGTCGAGCAGGACCTTGGCGGGATTGAAGCGGAGGCCCCGGGCCGGGTCATAGGGCCCATGGACCCGGAAGCCGTAGATCCATCCCGGCCGGGCCTCGGGAAGGGAGATGTGCCAGATGTGGTTGGTCCGTTCGGCAATGGGAAGGCGGAGCGTTTCGGCCGTGGCCTCCCGGTCGGGAAAAAGACAGAGTTCGACTCCTTCGGCGTTTTCGGAGAAGAGGGAAAAATTGACCCCCTTCCCGTCCCAGGTGGCTCCCAGGGGATAGGGTTTTCCGGGCAGGGCTCTCAATTTGAAATTCCTTCGCGCTCATCAGGGGAGGAACGCGGGGGGGAGGGGGCCACCGGAGGGGTCTGGTTCCGGCGGAGGTTTCTTGCCGGGGGGTCTCCCGTCCCGGACGGATCCCCGAGTCGCCGGGAAGGATGGCGGAGGGGGGCTGTGGCCGGGGAAGCCGGAGGAAGAAGCTTGAGCCAGAAAAATCCGTACGGGCTCACGGTGAAGTGAAAACGGGGGCTCCGGATTGGGGGAAAGGGATTCTTGTCGAAGAGTTCCACGGGAATATGGTTCTTGAAGCGTTTCAAGTCGACCGTGACCGATTCGGTCCGGTCGGAGAGGTTGTTGATCACCAGGACCACATCTCCCCCCATCTCCCGGAGATAGGCCAGGATGCTCCGGTTTTTCGTGGGAAGGAGGGTCATTCGCCCCCGGCCGAAGAGGCGGGCCTCCTGGCGGACGGCCAGCATCTGCCGGAGAGTGTTGAGGGGGCTGGTGGGATAGCGCGCCTGGTTCTCCACGTTGACGACCTGGAAGCCGTAGATGGGGTTCTGGATGACCGGAGCGTAGAGGTCGGAGGGGTTGGCCCGGGAAAATCCCCCGTTCCGGTCGGAAGACCACTGCATCGGAGTCCGGACGCCGTCCCGGTCTCCCAGATGGATGTTGTCCCCCATCCCGATTTCGTCCCCGTAATAGAGGATGGGGGTTCCGGGAAGGGTCAGGAGGAGACTGTGCATCAGGTCGATCTTCCGGCGGTCGTTCTGCATGAGGGGGGCCAGGCGCCTCCGGATCCCGATGTTCAGGCGCATCCGGGGATCCTGGGCATAGGTGGACCACAGGTAGTCCCGTTCCTGGTCGGTGACCATCTCGAGGGTCAGCTCGTCGTGGTTTCTCAGGAAGATCGCCCACTGGCACCCCTCCGGAATCTCCGGAGTCTGTTCGAGAATGTCGATGATGGGAGTCCGGTCGCCCCGGGCGATGGCGATGAAGAGGCGGGGCATGAGGGGGAAGTGGTAGGCCATGTGGAACTCGTCGCCCGATCCGAAGTAGGGAAGCACGTCCTGGGGCCACTGGTTGGCCTCGGCCAGGAGCATGCGCCCGGGAAACTCCCGGTCGACCTCCTTCCTGAGACGCTTCATGAAGGCATGGGTCTCCGGGAGATTTTCGCAGTTCGTCCCCTCCCGCTCGAAGAGATAGGGGACGGCGTCGCACCGGAGGCCGTCCACGCCTAGGGAAAACCAGAACTTGACCACATTGAGGAGCTCCTCCTGGACCTTCGGGTTGTCGAAGTTCAGGTCGGGCTGGTGGTGGAAGAATCGGTGCCAGTAATACTGGCGGGTGCGGGGTTCCCAGGTCCAGTTCGATTTCTCCGTGTCGCTGAAGATGATCCGGGTCCCCTTGTAGCGGTCGGGGGTGTCGCTCCAGACATAGTAGTCCCGGAAGGGAGAGGAGCGGGAGGCCGAGGCGGAGACGAACCAGGGATGGGTGTTGGAGGTATGGTTCAGCACAAGTTCCGTGATGATGCGGATTCCCCGGTCGTGGGCCAGGGAGAGGAACCGCTGGAATTCCTCCATCGTCCCGTAGGGGGGATAGAGGTTGTAGTAGTCCCGGATGTCGTAGCCGTCGTCTTTCAGGGGCGAGTCGGTGAAGGGAAGGAGCCACAGGCCCGTGACCCCCAGCCCTTTCAGATAATCGAGCCTTCCGGAAAGGCCCGCGAAGTCCCCGATCCCGTCGCAGTTTGAGTCGAAGAAGGACTTGACGGGGATTTCGTAGATGATCACGTCCTTGTACCAGTCGCGGGCCCCCCCGAGGGTCGTCATGGGGTCACCTCCGCCTTTTTCTTCCGGGCCGGAGCGGTTCCGGGAAGAAGCTCGAACCAGATGAAGGAGTAGGGGGTCATGGTAAGGAGATAGGGATGGCGGGGGATGCGGGGGAACATGGCTCCTCCGAAGAGCTCCCGGGGAACGAGGGAGGCGAACTTTCCGAGTCTGAGCTCTCCGCAGACGGAGGTCTTGGAGAGGTTGTGGACCAGAAGACAGGTTTCATCTCCCGACTGCCGGGTGAAGGCGAAGAGGGCGGGATGGGTCGTTTCGACGAGACCGAACTGCCCCTGGCTCCAGAGGGCTGGCTGGCGGTTTCTGACCTCGATCATGCGGCGGACGTTCCAGAGATGGGAATCGATGAAGCGTTCCTGGCTCTCGACATTGACCATGGTGTAGCTGTAGAGGGGATCGTCGATGACGGGATTGTAGAGCTCCTCGGGATCGGCGGTGGAAAATCCGGCGTTCCGGTCGGAGGACCATTGCATCGGGGTCCGGACGGGGTTGCGCCCCGAAAGGTGGGGATGGTCCCCCATTCCGATTTCATCGCCGTAATAGAGGACGGGAATGCCCGGAAAGGTGAAGAAGAGACTGGCGGCAAGCTGGATGCGCCGTCGTCCGTTCTCCATGATCCGGGCGACGCGGGCCAGGACCGGCCGGTCCTTTGAAGCGGGACCTTTCGTCTCCAGGGGGAAGATCGCATCTCCCCCGTCCTCCTCCAGGAACTTTTCGAAGGTCTCCTCGGAGCGCTCCCTCTGGTCGAGGGTCCAGCGGACCGGAAGATCCTTCCGGCTGTGGGTCTCCCGCCCCCCCGAGGATATCGCCTGTTCGAGAGGTTCCTTGTTTTCGTCCCGGACCGACCGGATCACCGAGGGGAAGAATCCGTTGAAGTGGTAAAAGAGACGGGGATCCTGGCCGAAGGCTCCCTTGGGAGGCTGGCCCGTTTCAAAAAGGAAGACCCGATCGGGGTAGGAGTTCCTGAGAGGAAGAAAAATGGGCTGGAGCTGGCGGAAGGGATCGGTGACCAGCTCGATTCCGTTCTTTCCCAGACGGTGAAGCCGGCCTGAGCCCGCCAGACGGAAGCCGTCGATCCCCAGGGTGAACCAGTGTTCGAAGACGCGCCGGATCTCCTCCAGAATTTCGGGATCTCCGTAGTTGATCGCCGGTTCGTCCTTGTGGTCCTGGTACCAGTAGTACTGCCCGGTTTCCTCATCCCTGGCCCAGTTCGAGATCTCCGGGGTCTCCTGGTCGGGGGAGGTGGGGAGCTTCAGGCGGTCCGACCAGAAAAAACTTTTCCGAAGATAGCGGGAACTCCGGTTCCGGGACTCGAGAAACCAGGTGTTGGAGTCGCTGGTGGCATTGATCGGAAGAGAGGCCAGGACCCGGAGACCCTTGCCGTGGGCCGCCTCGATGATCACCAGAAGCTCCGAGAGGGATCCCAGGGAGGGATCGGGGCGCATCCAGTCGGTCAGGGGGTGGCGGGTCTTTCCGGGAAAGGACTGGAAAGGACAGTTGAGGAGGATGGCCTTCACGCCCAGGCGGGCGATGTAATCCATCCGTTCGAGAATCCCCCGGAAATCTCCCACCCCATCTCCGGATTTGTCGTAGAAGCTCCGGATATAGATCTCGTAGAGGATTCCGCGGGAGATCCAGAGTTCGGCATCATCCATCAGGGGCGCTCCTGGGGCAAGACCGGGTCCGGACCCCGGTAAAGGACGGTGAAGGGGACTCTTCCCATGGCCCGGGCAAGGGGCAGGGCGGGACCCCGATCCGAAACCGACGGATGAAGGGCCTCTCCCGAAAAAAGATGGACCCAGGGCCCCTCCCCCCCCTCCGGCAGGGGAATCGAGCCTTCGGGATCCTCCCCGCCGGCGATTCCGGAGCCCTCCTGAAGCCGGTTTCTTCCGGACAGGGCCACCACCACCAGGAGGTCACGTTCCGGAAGACTCCGGACAAACCCCAGCATACCATGAACCTTTTCCCATTCGGGGGGGAGGGGGCGGTATTCTCCGGTAAGAAAGAGATCCGGAAGATTTCTCCGGACGGAAAGGAGGATCCATGTGACAAAAAGCTTGATCCGGCCATCGGTCCAGTGCAAAAGGAAGTTCCGGAAGGCCCCGGCCGGCGTCCGGGACCATTGGTCGATGACGCTCTCCAGAAGACGGGCCCGAAGGGCATAGTCCACGGGCCGCCGGTTGTCCGGGTCGACCAGGGAGAAATCCCAGAGTTCCTCCCCCCGGTAGAGGTCGAAGACCCCCGGGGCAGTGGCCTTCAGGACAAGCTGGGAGAGGGAGATCCGGGCTCCTTCCCGGGCGATTTTCTGCTGGAAGGAGAGAAAGTCTTTGAGGAATGGGCTCTTCCGGTCGGAGCGGAGGATCTCCCGGGCAAAACGGCAGACCGCCTCCTCGTAGGCGGGATCGGGGGAGATCCAGTTGGTGTGTTGCTTGGCCTCCCGGAGGGACTTGACGAGATAGGCCTCGATCCGGCGATCGAAGCTCTCGTCACGGGGGTCGAGGGGCCACGCCCCGATCAGGGTCTGGTAGAGGAAGTGTTCAAGAGAGGAATCGGGAACCTCCAGGGTTCCTCGGTGAAGGTGGCGAAGCCTCCGGTTCAGGCGGCGCCAATGTTCGACCCGGGAGATCCATTCCTCGGCATGAAGGGAGAGGGCGGCGATCCGGGCCCTCGTGTCGGCGCTCCGTTTCGTGTCGTGGGTCGAGGTTGCGGAGAGGGAAAGGGGGTTGTCTTCGAGCCGTTTCCGGTTGAACCGGTGGAAGTCCTCCGGGCCGGTCGGGGAAAGGCCGGGATCGTTTCCCACCTCGTTGGCGGAGATAAGGGGGGAGTAGAGGTAGAGGGCCGTATCCTCGACCCCCTTGGCCATGACGGCTCCGGAAAACTGCTGCCACTTGAGGACAAAGTCCGTCCAGCGTTTCCTTTTTTCCGGGCTGGCGCCTGCAGGAAGGCCCTGGGTCAGGACCCGTTCAAAGAAGCGGAAGAGTCCTTGCCTGCGGGTCGGGTGGCGGTCCCGGGCCCGGTTGAGGGCCTTCGCTAGCCGCATTTTCGCCTCATCCGGAACGCTGTCCTCCCGGATATAGGTCCGGTAGACGTCCAGGCAAGCCGTGACCTCGACCAGACCGGTCTGGAGCTCGCGAAACCCGGTCTCCCGGACGTCGCGCTCCTCCATGGCGATCCATTCGAGAAGGAGGGTGAGGCGCCTGAGCTCTCCTCCCATCAGGGTCTCGGCCACGACTTTTTTTTGCTGGTAGGAAATCTCTTCAAAGCTCCGGTCCGGCGAGAGGCGCGTTTCGTACCATTCCTTCAGCTGCCGGGCGCCCCCGGGGTCGGTGAAGAGATCCAGGACCCGGGCGGCGAACTCGTACCCGGTCGTTCCCAGGACCGGCCAGTCGGGCAGGGTTTCGTCCCTGCCCAGGATTTTCTCGACCCAGATCAGGGGAGGGTGGTCCGGACGCTCCTCGTGGAGAAGGCGGGAGAGCCGGTGGAGGTAGTCGGCAGGATCCCGGAGCCCGTCGACATGGTCCACCCGGACTCCGTCGATAAAGCCTTTCCCGGCCCACTCCCGGACCAGGCGATGGAAGGCCTCGAAGACCCGGTCATCCTCCATCCGGACCCCCACCAGGTCCGCCACGTCGAAAAAACGCCGGTAGTTCAGGGTCCTCGTGACGGTTTTCCAGTGGGAGAGCCAGTAGACCTGGGAGGAAAGCAGGGCCTCCATCCGGTCGAAGGAGGACGGAATGCCCCGGATTCCCCGGTATTCCGAAAGAACCTTTTCCAGGGCCTCCCGGAAAGGGGGACTCTCCCGGTGGAGCGATTTGAGAAGGCTCAGGATGGTCCGGCGGGCCCGGGATCTCTGGCGCCGGGCCAGGAGATCGGCCCTCCGCTCGGGCAGGGATCCTGCCCGTGCGAGCCACAGGTCGAGGCTTTGCCGTGCCTCTTCGCCGTCTTTCTGGCCCCGGGATTGGAGAAGATCCCGGATTTCTCCCAAAAGGGGGACCAGGGTGGCCGGGTCGACCGGGAAGAGGGTCCCGTAGTAGCGGACGGCGAAGCCGTTTTTGGTAAAGACCAGTTCAAGTTCCTGGTTCTCCAGCACCTTCCGGTAGGAGTCTCCCAGGACGGGAAGGCTGATCCGGTGGGCCAGGGCCTGCTGGGGAGGAGTCCAGTCCACGTCAAAGAACATGGAAAAGGAGGAGGCTTCTCCGTTTTCGAGAAGGTCGCGCCACCAGGGGTTTTCAAAGTGCGCCGCCATGTGGTTGGGGACGATGTCCAGGATCATCCCCATTCCCCGGCCCTTGAGGCTCCGGGAGAGACGCACCATCTCCTGGGGGCTTCCGATTTCAGGATTTTGGCGGGTGGGATCGATCAAGTCATATCCGTGGGAGCTTCCCGAGCGGGCGGCAAAGAGGGGGGAGGCATAGAGGGTGGTGATGCCAAGCCTCTGGAAATAGGGGAGGAGACGCGAGGCGGCTGTGAGCCTGAAGCCCCGGTGAAAGCCCAGCCGGTAGGTCGAAACCGGCAGACCGGCGGTTCCCCCGCTGGTGTAAGGCTTCACGGATTTCTCCCGGAGAGAACAAGGACACGGAAGGGCTCGAGAAGGACCCCCGGTCCGGCAGAAGGGGAGAAGGGCCGGGAGGGAATTCCGAAAAAGGAGACCGAGTCCAGGAGGATCTCGGGGGAGAGGGGATCCCATTCTTCGGGGAGAAAGGGTCCCAGAGGCCGGGGAGTCCCGGAGAGGTTCACCAATAGAAGGATTCCCGTGGAGGCGTCGCCCCGGAAGAGGGTCAGGATCCCCCTGGCAGGGGAGCCGACCCGGTTTCGGGGGCTTCCCATCCGGTCGGGAGGAGAGAGTTCCGGCCGGCTCCTTCGGATTTCGGCAAGGCGGGAGGTAAAACGGAGAAGATCCTCCTGGAATGTCGAGAGAGGGCGCCCGGGAGCCGTAAGAGAAAGCCTCGAACGCTCGAAGGTCAGGGGATCCTGGGGATCGGGCACCTCCCCCGACCAGGAAAAGGCCGCAAATTCCTCCCTTCGCCCTCTCCGGACGGCCTCGATGAGATCGGGATCCCCGTGGTCGGTGAAATAGAGAAAGGGATGGGTCTCTCCGTACTCCTCCCCCATGAAGAGGAGCGGAAGGCCCGGCGACAGGAGGACCAGGGCGGCGATTGCCGGGAGAGCCTCCGGGGAAAGGAGGGAGGAAAGCCGTTCGCCCCGCATCCGGTTTCCCGTCTGGTCATGGTTCTGGGCGAAGTAGACGAAGGTCTGGCCCGGCAGGTCGAGAGAGTCCGAGCCCCGCCGGTGGCGGAAGGAGGGAGCGTATTGTCCCCGGTAGACGAATCCCTTCGACAGGGCCTCTGCCAGGTCCTCCTGTCCCGAAAAATCCTGATAGTAGCCGGTTCGCTCTCCGATGAGGAAGACATGCAGGGCGTGGTGGAAGTCGTCGCTCCACTGGGAGTCGAAACCCAGGCCGCTTTCCCGGACGGGCAGGACGGTCCGGCGGTCGTTCGCGTTCGATTCTGCAATGAGGTGGAGAGGGCGGCCCCGCCGGGAGGCCATATTTTTGGCCAGATGCGAAAGATCGGCCAGAAAAGGATGGGGAGACTGGTCCCGGATGGCGTGGATGGCGTCGAGGCGGAATCCGTCCAGATCAAAAAGGAGTGTCAGGGTCCGGAGGTGTTCCAGGAAGAAATGGCGGACATGGTCGCTCTCCGGACCGTCGAAGTTCAAGGCGTCTCCCCAGGGGGTCCGGGTCGTCGTGGAAAAATAGGGGGCGAAGTCCTGAAGATAGTTCCCTTCGGGACCCAGATGGTTGTAAACCACGTCGAGAAAGACGGAGAGGCCCCGGACATGGCATTCCCTGACAAGACGCCAGAGAGCCTCCGGTCCCCCGTAGGACCACTGGACGGCAAAAGGGAAGACCCCGTCGTAGCCCCAGTTCCGGCGCCCGGGAAACTGGGCCACCGGCATGAGCTCGAGGGCCGTGATGCCGGTCCGGACGAGATGGTCGAGGTGGAGGCGAATTCCGTCGAAGTCGGAGGTGGGAGAAAAGGTTCCGACATGGAGCTCGTAGAAGAGCAGGTCCCGGAGGAGATGGCCGGAAAAGGCGACGGGCAAGGCCTCCGGGGCCCCCCAGACCGTCGAGGGGCCATGGACGCCTTCCCGCTGGAGGCGGGAGGCGGGATCGGGGCGAAGGATCTTCCCGTCGATCAGATAGCGGTAGGTCGTGCCGGGAAGGGCCCCCTCCAGGAAGAGGCGGTAATATCCCTCCGGCTCCCGTTCCATCGGAATCTCGCTTCGGGGTCCCGGCCCCTCCCGGACCAGGTGGAGGGAGGAGGCCTTCGGGGCCCAGACCCGGAAGAGGGTTCCCGTCTCTTGGGGAAGGGCTCCCAGAGGACCCAGATCCCGGGGACCGGCGAGACTCTCCGGGGACAGGGAAAAATCAGCTTGGCGCTCTGTCTCCTCTCGAACCCCCATCTTGTCTCCTTTTTCGAGGGATCATACCGGATTGGCCCGGGGGCTTCAACCGGGTTTTATTGGACGGGGACGGAGAGGGGCCGTTAGAATGAAATTCCAGTATTGTGAATGCGAGCCATCCGACAAACAGGATATTTTTGGGGAAAGGGAGGATATTCATGTCAAATCGCCTGGGACGGGAAACCAGTCCCTATCTGAGGCAGCACGCCGACAACCCCGTGGACTGGTTTCCCTGGGGAGAGGAGGCCTGGACGGCGGCAAGGGAGACGGGAAAGCCGGTTCTCCTCTCCATCGGGTACGCCGCCTGTCACTGGTGCCATGTGATGGCGCACGAGTCCTTCGAGGATCCGGAGACGGCGGGGCTGATGAACGATCTCTTCATCAACATCAAGGTGGACCGGGAAGAGCGCCCCGACCTCGACCATATCTACCAGACCGCCCACCAGCTTCTGGCCCGGCGGGGAGGGGGATGGCCCCTGACCGTCTTTTTGACCGGCCGGAAGGTCCCCTTTGCCGCCGGGACCTATTTCCCCAGGACGGGACGCTTCGGCCTGCCGGGATTTTCCGAGGTTCTCACCCGGATCCATGCCTTCTATTCCGAGCACAAAGACCAGCTCGAAAGTCCGGAAAACCGCTCGGTGATCGAAACCCTTGACCTCCTCGTTCCGAAACGCCAGGAGGGGGCCTCCCTGTCTCCGGCCCCGGTCGAGGGGCTCCGGGCCCATCTTCGCCAGGTCTTTGATCCGGCCTGGGGAGGGTTCGGGGGGGCTCCGAAATTCCCCCATGCCCAGGGGCTCTCCTTCCTTCTCGACTCGCCCCTGGAAAAAGACCGCGAAATGGCCCTTTTCACTCTCCGGAAGATGGGGCGCGGGGGAATCTGCGATCAGATCGGCGGGGGATTTGCCCGGTACAGCGTCGACGAGCGATGGGAAATTCCCCATTTTGAAAAGATGCTCTACGACAACGGACCGCTTCTCGGCCTCTATGCCCGGGCCTTTGCCATCTCGAAGGATCCCTTCTTCCGGAGGGTGGCGGAGGAGATCGTGGCCTGGGCGGACCGGGAGATGCTGGCCCCTGAAGGGCTCTGGTATGCTTCCCTTGACGCCGACTCGGAGGGGGAGGAGGGAAAATTCGCCCGCTGGAGCCGTCAGGAGGTCGAGGAGGTCCTGTCGGGAGAGGAGCGCCGGATCGCCATGGCCTGCCTGGGATTTTCAAGAGAGCCCAATTTCGAGCACCAGTTCTGGAATCCGGTCCTTGTCCGGACGCCGGAAGAACTGGCCCGGGAGGAGGGAGGGGAGGAGGAGGAATTCCAAAGGCTCTTCGCCTCCGCCAGAAGACGGCTATTCGAGGCCCGGGAAAGGCGCGTTCCTCCGGGTCGAGACGAGAAGATCCTGACCGCCTGGAATGCGCTCTACCTGCGCGGTCTTTTCGAAGCCGGACGGATCCTCGAACGGCCGGAGTGGATCAGGAGAGGCCAGGACGGCCTTTCGGCCGTGCGGACCCATCTCTGGAAAAATGGTCGGCTCCTGGCCGTCCGGACGCAGGGGGAAAGCCGTCTTCCGGCCTATCTCGACGACTATGCCTTTCTTCTCGACGCCCTCCTTGAAAGCCTTTCGGCCCATTATTCCGACGACCGTCTCTTCTGGGCCCGGGAGATCGCCGCGGTCCTTCTCGACGCCTTCGAGGACCGGCAGGAAGGAGGATTCTTCTTCACCGCCCGGGACCACGAGGAGCTCCTGTGCCGGATCAAGACCGGCCATGACCAGTCCCTTCCCAACGGGAACGGGGTCGCGGTCCGGGGCCTCCTCCGTCTGGGATCCCTTCTCGGGGATCTTCCCATGCTCGAGTCGGCCGAACGCGCCCTCACGCTTTTTGCGGGAACATTCAACAGCCGGCCCGAAGGTTTCGATTCCCTCCTGTCCGCCTTGTCCTACAGGCTTGCCGGGGCCCCGACAGTGATCCTCCAGGGAAGGGAGGCCGCCCGGTGGCAAAGTCGGGCTCTCTCCTCTCACATCCCCGTCTGGACAATCCTTTCTGCAGAAGGACGGGAAATCGCAGGCAAGAGTCCGGCCGGACAGGGATCGACCCGGGCCTGGATCTGCGGGACCTTCGGATGCCTCCCTCCTGTCGACAACGGCCCGGAGACCCTTCTGGAAAGACTCTCCGGGGTCGGGGAAGGGGGAGGCCCTCATGCTTGAGTCGGTCACCCTCGAAACGGGCCCCGATCCGCGATGGGCTGTCATCTGGCTCCACGGGCTCGGAGCCGACGGCCACGATTTTGCGGGAATTGTCCCCGAGATTCCCCTGCCGCCGGTTCCCCTTCGCTTCGTCTTCCCCCATGCTCCGGTCATGCGGGTCAGGATCAACGGGGGGGCCCCCATGCGGGCCTGGTACGATGTGGCCCTCCCCGACCTCTCCAGGTCCCCCGACCTCGAGGGAATGAGACGCTCGGTGGGGTACGTCCGGGAGCTGGCAAAAAATGAAATGAACCGGGGGATTCCCCGGGAAAGGATCATCCTGGCCGGCTTCTCCCAGGGGGGAGTGATCGCCCTTCTGACCGTCTTCGGAGACGGGGGGGAGCGCTGGGGGGGCCTCCTGGCCCTTTCCACCTATCTTCCGGTCGATACCGGGATTCCTCTCTCCGACAGTCCGACACCCTTGCTCATGGTTCACGGGACGGAGGATCCGGTCGTTCCGCTGGGCCTTGGCCGGAAGACCTTCGAGGCCCTGGAGAGACTGGGCGGCAAAGGACTCCGGGAGTGGCAGCAGTATCTCATGGGCCATTCCGTCTGCCTTCCGGAGATCGGGGCCATCGGGGAGTGGATGGGAGGGATCCTGGAAGGGGACGAAGCGGAGGGGGGAGACGGCCTTGAGCGGCCCTAGGGTGTTGAGTCCTGCCCCCGGGTCGGGATAGGATAGGGCCATGACCTTGTCCATCCCATGGAAGGAAATCGAATCCCCATGAATCACCCGACCGGCCCTTGTCGCCTCATCCTTTTCTGTCTTGTCCTGGGGCTTTCCGTTCTGGTCTTCCCCTTTCCCGGTCCGGAAAGGGCGGAGGGCGACAGCTCCCCCCTTCCGCCGACCCTTTCCTCCGTCTCGGTCCAGGGATCGACCGTCATCCTGACGCTTGCGATTCCCGGAAAACCGGCTGGCCGGTTCCTGCATCTGACGGTGGACCGTGGGCGTCTTTTGGGAAGGAAGGTCATACCGGGCCATTCGATCAGGGTCTGCGTCGGCCATCTGTCCGCCGGCCGTCACCGGCTGGGGTATGAGCTGGCGGGAAGGGACCAGATCGTCAAAACAGATGAAGTCCCGGTTCCCGTCGTCGTTCCCGGAGGGGCTCCCTATTCCTGTCCCCCGACAGGAAAAGAGTCCTGAGGGCCGGAAGAATGCCGATCCGTTCCCTGGTGGGTCACCGGGAGACCTCTCTCCGCTCTGTCGCTCTCAGGGCCGATCCACGCTCCATCGAGGTCCGGCAGGCGATCATAGATCTATGGGACACCCTGGCCACCCAGCGGGGGGTGGCCCTGGCCGCGCCCCAGATCGGCATTTCCTGCCGCCTTTTCGTCTGGAACCTGAAGCGACCCCGGGACCCGGGAGGTCCTCCCGCCCGGGGAGTCCTCCTCAACCCGGAAATACGGGAGCGGACCGGGTCAGTGCCGGTGGTCGAGGGATGTCTCTCCTTTCCCGGCCTCGACCTGTCGATCCGGCGTCCCGAAAGGGTGACTGTTTCCGGACAAAACGAAAAGGGAGAAGAGGTGGTCTACACCGGATCCGGACTGTTTGCCCGGATGATCGAACATGAGGTGGACCACCTCGAGGGGATTCTCCTTCCCGACCGCCAGCCTTCCCTTTCGCGTTTCCTCTCCCTGTGGCGCCGAACCCTCTGGGAAAAACGGATGGAGAGTTGTCTGTGACCGACTTTTCCCGAATCCGGACGGTCTTCATGGGGAGCCCCGACTTTTCGGTCCCTTTTCTGTCCTCTCTTGTCCTGGCGGGCTTTGACCTCCGGGGGGTGGTGACCCAGCCCGACCGCCCCCGGGGACGGGGGCAGGTGACGGCTCCGGTTCCGGTCAGGGCCTGGGCCTTGGAAAGAGGGATCCCCACGGTCACGCCCTCCTCCCTCCGGGTTCCGGAAGGGCGGGCATTTCTGGGGGAATGGTCCCCCGACCTGATCGTTGTGGTGGCTTATGGTAAAATACTTCCAGGAGAGATTCTGGAGTTTCCCCGATGGGGGTGCGTCAATGTCCATGCCAGCCTCCTGCCCTCCCTCCGGGGAGCCTCTCCCATCGTCTGGGCCATCCGCCGGGGCCTCACAGTCTCGGGTCTGTCCCTCATGCTCCTGGACCGGGGAATGGATACGGGGCCCGTATTCGACCGTCTCGAGATTCCTCTGGATCCCCGGGAAACCCAGGTCTCGCTTGCGGAAAAGATGAAGGAACGGGGTCCTTCCTTTCTAATCCGGGGCCTTGAGGGATATATCGGAGGAACTCTCAGCCCGGTTCCCCAGCCCGAGGAAGGGACCCTGGCACCCATTCTCCGGAAAGAGGACGGGCGGATGCCTTTCGAATCCTCCGCCCGGGAGGTCGATGCCCATGTCAGGGCGATGAATCCCTGGCCGGGGGCGACCTTTGGCTCCTCCCTGGGCCGGATCCGGGTCGGATCCGGAGAGGTTCTCCGGGAGGGTTCCTCTCCTTCCGTTCCCGGACAGATCCTTGACCAGGGGCCGGAAGGAATCGATGTGGCCTGCGGAAAAGGGGTCTACCGGATTCTCTCCCTCCAGCGCGAAGGGGGAAGGATGATTTCCTCGGGGGAGTTCATGGCAGGTCGCCGGTTCGAAAAAGGCGAGATCCTGTTTTTCGGGGCATGAGGCCTTGAAAAAGACCAACAAACGACAGAACCCATAGCGGAGTTTCAAGACAATGTTCAACTCTTTCAAGACCGTTCTTCTCTTAGGACTTCTGACGGGATTCCTCCTGGTCATCGGAAAACAGCTGGGAGGCCAGACAGGCATGGTCATCGCCCTGGTCCTCTCGGTGGGGATGAACTTCTTTTCCTGGTGGTTTTCCGACAAGATCGTCCTTTCGATGTACCAGGCCCATGAAGTGACCGGTGACTCCGGGAACCCCCGGATCCTTGAGATCCAGCAGCTCCTGGCGGGTCTGGCCCGGCGCGGCGGGATTCCTGTTCCCCGCCTTTACATCATCGACGATCCCTCTCCCAACGCCTTTGCGACGGGCCGGGATCCGTCCCATGCGGCGGTTGCGGTCACGACCGGGATCATGGACCTCATGACGCCGGAAGAACTGTCGGGGGTCCTGGGCCACGAGCTGACCCATGTCATCAACCGCGACACCCTGACCTCCACGGTGGCCGCTTCCATCGCGGGAGCCGTCACGATGCTGGCGAACATGGCCCAGTGGGCGGCCATCTTCGGAGGCCGTGAACGCGAGGAGCGGGAAGGGGGGGGATTCGGGGATCTCCTGATGATCATCCTGGCTCCCATCGCTGCCATGCTGGTCCAGATGGCGATCTCCCGTTCGAGGGAATTCGCGGCCGACGAAGGGGGGGCGAAGCTTTGCGGAAATCCCCTGTTCCTGGCCCGGGCCCTGTCGAAGCTTGAACGGGGCATCGACGCCGTCCCCATGGCCGCCAACCCTTCCACAGCCCACATGTTCATTCTCGAACCCTTCCACGCCGGAGGTCTGATGGCCCTTTTTTCGACCCATCCCCCAACGGAAGAGCGCATCCGGAGACTCGAGGCCATGGCCGGCTCCAGCCTCTCCCTCTCGCGGCATGCCTTTTAAATGGGGATCTCCCGGAACGACCGCAAGATCCTGATTGCCCCCTCCATTCTCTCCGCCGACTTTCTTGCCCTGGGAGAGGAGGTTCGGGAGGTCTCCGCCGCCGGGGCCGACCTTCTCCATCTGGACATGATGGATGGCCATTTTGTTCCCAACCTGACATTCGGTCCTCCCGTCATCTGCGGGCTGCGGAAAATCACCGATGTTCCCCTTGAAGCCCACCTGATGGTGGATCACCCGGAGATCTACCTTCCGGAGCTCGCGCAATACGGGATGCACCGGGTGACTGTCCATTGGGAGGCCTCCTCTCATCTCCATTACGTCCTCTCCCGGATCGGGGAGCTTGGCATGAGGGCGGGCGTGGCCCTCTCCCCGGCAACTCCCGTGACCATGGTGTCCGATATTCTTGACATGATCGACCTGGTCCTCGTCATGACGGTGAACCCCGGGTTCGGGGGACAGTCCTTCATTCCCCACTCCTTTGAAAAGATCGCCGCCATGCGGGATCTCCTGGACAAGAGAGGGGCCGGCCACGTGAGACTGGAGGTTGACGGAGGGATCAAGCCCGCCAACATTGCCCGGGTGGTGGACTGTGGGGCCGACACCGTGGTCATGGGGTCCGCCATTTTCGGAGAGACTCCTTGCCAAGAGGTCTTCCGGGATATCCAAAAGCGCCTGGAGGAGAACCGGTAAACCGTCGTGAAAAAATCCTGGTTATCATGAAAACGAAAAATTTCCGGAAAAATCCCTCCCCTGTCGAATCCAAAATAAATCTTGTGTTGCATTTTTCATGCGTGCTGGGGTAAGTTTTCTCTTGTGAAGAATTTTATGGATTTGTCCGTCCGGGCCGGGGGAGGAAGGGGTGGACATCAGGGAACCGTCTGACCGATTCTCCTACCTTTTTGACCGATTTCTGGCCAAGTTTGTGGACTATCTTCTGGCCCTTTCGCTTGAGCATGCCGGGTTTCTGCTGGGCAGCTCCTGGCTGGCCTGGCTCGCGGCGACAGCCTATCTCCTTGTTGCCGACGGTCTTCCCGGGGGCAAAAGTCTCGGAAAAAGGCTGACGGGATTGTGGGTTGCCGGAAGGACAGGGCGTCCCTGCAGTTTTTACGAGTCCACAATCCGGAACATTCCGATGGGACTGGCCTACATCCTCTCCCAGATTCCATGGATCGGGTGGGTCCTGGGGGTGCTCGTGGTCTCCTTCGAGGCGCTCATCCTTGCCGGAATGCCCTCCGACCGCAGGTTCGGGGATGATCTTGTGGGAACCATGGTCAGAAAGAGCGGGTTCAGGGAGAATAAAAACAGACAGGACAATGCCTCGGAAGCTTCCCTCGGGGACACAACGGAGTCGCCGACTCCCTAAAGAATAAGGAAAATCATTTTGGGGCTCATCGCAAATCTTTTCGGGTTTCTCTCCCAGGATCTGGCGATCGATCTTGGAACGGCCAATACCCTGGTCTACGTGCGAGACCAGGGGATCGTCATCAATGAACCCTCGATCGTCGCCATGGACCAGAAATCTGGGTCGGTCCTCGCCATCGGACGAGAAGCCAAGAAAATGCTGGGCAGGACGCCGGGAAACATCGTGGCGGTAAGACCGGTCCGGAACGGGGTCATCGACAATCCCGACATCGCGCAGCAGATGCTGTCCTATTTCATCAACAAGGTCCACCGACGGTCGGCTTTTGTCCGTCCCCGGATGGTGATCTGCGTCCCGTCCAGAATTTCGATGGTGGCCCAGAGGGCGGTGAAGGATTCGGCGCGCATGGCCGGAGCGAGGGAGGTCTACCTGATCGAGGAACCTCTCGCGGCGGCTATCGGGGCGGGGCTTCCCATCATGGAGCCTTCCGGCAACATGGTGATCGACATCGGAGGAGGCACGACGGATGTCGCCGTGATCTCCCTGGGGGGGACGGTCTACAGCGAGTCCATCAAGGTGGCCGGTGACAAGATGGACGAGGACATCATCGCCTATATCAAGAAGCAGCACAACCTTCTGATCGGGGACTCGATGGCGGAGCGGATCAAGATGGAGATCGGTTCTGCCTGTCCTCAGAAAGAGGGCCACGTCATGATCATCAAGGGAAGGGATCTCATCACCGGTCTTCCCAAAACCCTCAAGATCACGGAAGAGGAAATACGCGAGGCCCTTTCGGAGACCATCAACAGTATCGTGTCGATTGTGCAGAAGACCCTTGAGAACACCCCTCCGGAGCTCTCGGCCGATATCATCGACCGCGGAATCGTTCTGACGGGCGGGGGATCCATGCTCCGGGGACTTGATGTCCGGATCCGGGACGAGATCCGTCTCCCCATCATCACTGTGGACGACCCCCTGACGACGGTTGTCATCGGGACGGGGAAGACCCTTGAGGAGCTTGATGTCTTGAGAAAGGTCACACTCGGAGACTAGGCGAAACGGTGCGACCTACCCTGAAACGACCAAAATCCGCCAAGGCCGTTCCGGTTCTTCTGATTGTTCTGGTGATTCTGGTCGTTCTCGGATTTTATCCGGATTTTTTCCGGCGCTGGGTTCTGGACCCTCCCCTGAAGGCTTTTCGTCTGGCCCTTTTGGGAGTCACAGACCTGTCGCAAGGATCGACGGGGCTCTGGAGCCATTATCTTCATCTTGTCGGGAGCGAGGAGGAAAATCAGAGGCTCCGGCAGGAGGTCGAGACCCTCAGGAACTCTCTTCAACACGACCGGGAGCTTTTTCTGAGAAGTGAGGATCTCAAGACTTTGCTCGACCTCAAGAAAAGGATCCCGCAAAAGGAAATCGCCTGTCATGTGATTGCGGACAATCCGACGGCCTCTCCCAAAACCCTCCTTCTGGACTGCGGGAAGGAAAGGGGAGTGCGAGTCAGGGATGGGGTTATCGGAACCCACGGCGTGGTCGGTTATGTTGTGAGGGTTTTTTCCGGATTCTCGCAGGTTCTCTGGATCGAGGATCCGATGTTCGCCCTGGAGGGACGACTTCAGGATTCGGGGCAGAATGGACTTGTGCGCGGACGGGGGACAGGGCACTTTCTCAGGCTCGAGTATATTCCTTCCATGGCATCGACGGAAAATGGCGTGCATGTGGTGACGACCGGAGAAGACGGCTTCTTCCCGCCGGATCAACCGATCGGTACCGTCGTCCGGAGCGGAAACTCGCGCCACCAGTTGTTTCAGTCGATCAGGCTCGAGAGTTCCGAGAAGCTCCATTCCCTGTATGCGGTCATGGTCCTCGTTCCGCCGCTCGACTGGACAGAAAAACCCCTTCTTGGAAAGGGGCAACAGTGAAACTTCCGGTCCGGGCCATTCTTCTGGTTCTTCTTATGGTCCTTTCGGTTTCCGGACTTCGATGGTTCCCTTACCTGTCTTCCTGGGTCAATCCGGTTCCGTTGATTCTTTTTTTTCTTCTACAGAAGAAGGAGAAGTACGGGTTCCTTGTCCTTGGCTTGCTGGCCGGTCTGGTCCTTTCTCTTGTTTCCTATGGGCCGGTATCCTTCTGGGTGCTACTCTATCTTTCCGAAGCCTGGCTCTTTTCACGCCTTTCGGATTTTTCGGCCGGTTCCGGTTTCAGGCAGTACCTTCTGGTGTGGATCGTTCTCGGTATCGATATGGGGGCTGGACTTCTTGTCAGGAAGCTCCTGGATTACCCCCTTGAGACACAATTATTCAGAGATTGGCTGGTGATGGACGGGGTGACAGGCCTCCTGGGGATGATGCTCGTTCTGGTGAGGAGATCCCTGGGGTGGACACTTGGCCCCCCGCCCCGAAAACAACATGGCATCGGAATTCCGCTTTCATAAAAATGGGATCCTAGGATCTCCGAGAGTCCGTCTCAACGGGTTGATTTTTGTCTTCTGGCTGGGCATGGCGGTGGTGGTTGTTCGCCTTTATGTGGTTCAGGTGATCAAGCACCATCATTATCTGGCCCTTGCCAGGGACAATGTCGTAAAAGTTGTGCCCATTCCTCCCCTCCGGGGAGAAATTACCGACAGGAATGGTGTGGTTCTGGTCCGCAATGGACCGGATTTTGCCGTTTTCGAAATTCCGGGGGAGGTCCGCCATCCTCGGCGCGAACTGGCCTGGCTTGCCTATGATCTGGGAATCCCCGCGAGCCAACTCCGGCATTCCCTCTCCCGTCTGGGATTCGTCCTCCCCCCCCACATGCCCGTCCCCCTGGAGACAGGGCTTTCCATGGCCCAGGTCGGCCGGGTCAACATGGATCTCTACCGGTTGCCGGGTTTTTATATCCAGGTCATGCCAAAACGGATCTACCCCCCCGACAATATCGGTGCCCATCTTTTGGGCTATGTCGGCTCCTTCACCTCCTCCGACCTCAAGGGGTCCTTCTATCGCCATCTTCCGCCGGGAACAGGAATCGGCAAGTCGGGAATCGAAAAGGAGTATGACGCCCTCCTCCAGGGAGCTCCCGGCCTGAGACGCCAGCTGGTCGACTCCCACGGCCGGATTGTCCGGAATCTCAGGAACGAACCCCCGAAAGAGGGCCGCTCTCTGAGGCTCACGATCGACATGAGGCTCCAGATGACAGCGGAACGGTTTCTGGGAGACAGGCGTGGTGCCGTGGTGGCGCTAGATCCCAGAAACGGAGAAATCCTTGCCCTGGCGAGCCATCCCTCCTACAGCTCGGAAGAGCTTTCGCAGGCCATGAGTTCCGCCCGCTGGAAAACCCTCGTCCAGGCCACCGACCACCCGCTGACGGACCGTGCCGTCCAGGGGCTTTACCCTCCGGGCTCGGTCTTCAAGATCGTCACGACCTTGGCTGGCCTTTCGGAACACAAGGTTGATCCCGATGCGTCCTTCCATTGCGCAGGAACCTTCAGGGTCGGATCCGTGATCTTTCACGACTGGAAGAGGGGGGGGCATGGCACGATCCATCTTCACAAGGCGATCGAACAGTCCTGCGACATTTTCTTCTACCATCTTGGAATGACCCTGGGTCCCGAACCTATTGCCAGGGTGGCACGCCTTTTTGGGCTGGGCTCCCGTACCGGAATCGACCTTCCGGCTGAGCTTTCAGGGGTCGTGCCTGACCGGGAGTGGAAAAGGAAGTATCTCCACACTCCCTGGTATCCGGGAGAGACCCCGCCAATGGCCATCGGTCAGGGGTATCTGACAGTCACTCCCCTTGAAATGGCCAGACTGATGGGAGCCGTGGCCATGAACGGACAACTCTCCCACCCCCATCTTCTGCTCGGAGAGAGGGGAAACGGAACCGGTCAAAGGGCCCCGGACCTGACTCCGATTCCGATTCCCAAAAAGGATTTCGACATTGTCCGGGCCGATCTCAGGGATGTTGTGGCGGCTCCGCACGGGACGGGCCATCCGGTGAATCTGCCGTTTTTCGCCATCGCAGGAAAAACCGGGACGGCCCAGGTGGTCAGCAACCGTGGAAAAAACAAGGGTACCAAGCGTCCGAAGGCCGACTCCTGGTTTGTGGGGTTCGGGCCCTTCGATGATCCCCGGATCGTCGTCGCCGTCCTGATCGAAAACGGAGGAGACGGCGGAGATGTGGCCGGGCCTGTGGCCCGGGAGGTTTTCCGCATGTACTACATTACGCGGCTGGCAGAAAAGGGAAATCCCGCGCCCGCCGTTGCATCCTGAGGAAGGGACACTGGAATTTGGTCGCCAAAATTCTCGCCTATGTTGTCAGGGTCCATCCAGCCTTTCTGGTGGTCCTGTCCGCCCTCCTGTTAATCGATCTTCTGACCCTTTTCTCCGTGACACCCTATCTGGCTGTCAAGCAGGGACTCTGGGAGGTTTTCGGCCTTCTTATGGGGCTTGGCATCCTCCTTGTTCCCTATCCCCTTTTCCTGAAAAATGCCCGCTGGATATACGGGGTTGTCCTGGCGCTCCTCGCCATCGTCTTTCTTGCCGGACATGCCAGCCATGGAGCAAGGCGCTGGATCGGGCTGGGGTGGTTCCAGATCCAGCCTTCGGAGTTCATGATCCTGGGACTGATTCTCTTTCTGACCTGGCTTTTCGTCCCGGAAAAACGGGATATCCCTCTACGGCCGGCCCGTTTCGCAGCCGGTCTCCTGGCATCGGTTTTTCCGGCCCTTTTGATCGCGAGGCAGCCGGATCTTGGAACGGCCTTTGAACTGATGATCATCTTTTCCGTCTTCGTTTTTCTGAAGGGAATTCCTTCCAGGATCGTGACCATCTCTGTCCTGGCAGGACTGGCTTTCTTTCCGGTTCTCTGGGAAGGAGTCTGGACACACCTCCACGAGTTCCAGAAGGACAGGATCCGGGCTTTCATCGATCCCGCATCCGATCCTTCCGGCCTCGGATACCACACCATCCAGTCCATCGTGGCGGTCGGATCGGGGGGCTGGTTCGGCCAAGGGTTGTCCGGGGCCACCCAGGTGCGGTACCAGTTTCTTCCGGGAGCACACACCGATTTTGTCTTTGCCGTTTTTACGGAGGAATGGGGATTTGCCGGAGCCCTGGTCTTCCTGGCTTTGATCTCCTATCTGGTCTGGTTTGGATTCCGCACGGCCATGGATTGTCGGGATCCGGCAGGGTTCTATCTTTCGGCCGGCGTGACAGGTTTTTTCCTGTTTTGTTTTCTGATCAATGTCCTGATGGTGCTGGGGATCCTCCCTGTCGTGGGGGTTCCGATGCCTCTGATGAGCTACGGGGGGTCGGCCATGATTATTTCTCTGGGGGCCATGGCTCTTTTGATGAATGTCCGCTTTTATGCAAAGAGATAACGCCGGTTTGCGGGACACACGGTTTCCGAATGATTTTCTGAAGGTCTGGGATGAGGTCCTCTTCGAGAGGACAGGATTTTTGATGCCGGAGGATTTTAATGGTCGTTGCAGGAGGGTAGAGAATGGGTTCGGAAATCCTTATTCATGTAACTGAAGAAGAGACGAAGGTGGCCATCGTCGAGGGCGGACGTCTGGCCGAATATTTTTTTGACAGGAAGCAGGCCCAGGGGATCGTGGGAAACATCTACAAGGGAAAGGTGAGCAAGGTGCTCCCGGGAATGCAGGCGGCCTTCGTGGATATCGGTCTTGAAAAAGCCGCATTCCTTTATGTTGACGATATCTTTGTCGAAGGGACCGAGACGCTTCCCGATGCCCTGCGAGAGGAGTCTCCTCCGGGGGCGGTGATGGAGGAAGAAACTCCGGCCGCCATCCCGGCCACACCCGAAGGGGAGGCCCCGCCGGAGCCGGCAAAACGTTCGGGAAGACGCCCCATCGAGGAGCTGTTGACCGATGGACAGGAGCTTCTGATCCAGACGACCAAGGACCCGATCAGTACCAAGGGCCCCCGGGCAACAACCTATATCAGCCTTCCTGGCCGCTATCTTGTCTATATGCCCCAGGTCAACCATATCGGAGTCTCCCGCAGGATCACGAACGAGGGAGAGAGACAGAGGCTCAAGGAGATCGTGGGGGGGCTTCGCACCCACAAGGGCGGGTATATCATCCGGACAGTCGCGGAAGGCATGACCGAGGACGAAGCCCGGATGGATATGGTTTTCCTCGATCTTCTCTGGGAGGACATCAAGTCAAAGAAGGAGACTGTCCGGGCCCCGGCCCTCGTTCGTGTCGATCTGGACGTGGTCTTCCGGACGATACGGGACTACCTGACCAACGAAGTCGACCGTCTCGTCATCGACAGCCAGAAGGAGTACCAGCGGGTTCTCGAATTTGTCCGGACCTATCTGCCCGCCTATGCAGACAAGATCGAACTCTGGAGCAGAAAATCCTCTCTCTTCCAGGAATACTCGGTGGACCAGCAGGTCGCCCGGGCCCTCGAGAAGAAGGTCTGGCTCAAATCCGGAGGCTACCTTGTGATCGACCGGGCCGAGGCCCTGACGGTGGTGGATGTGAATACGGGGCGATTTGTCGGGGACAAGGATCCGGAGGAGACAATCCTCAAGACCAATCTTGAGGCGGTGGAGGAAATCGCCCACCAGTTGCGCCTTCGCAACATCGGAGGAATCATCATCCTCGATTTCATCGACATGGAAAAGGAAAAAAATCGGGAGAGAGTCTTCCAGGGGCTACAGGAAATGCTGACGAAGGACAAGGCCCGCACCAATGCCCTCAAGATCTCGGACCTGGGCCTGGTGGAAATGTCCAGAAAAAGGGTCCGGGAGGACCTCGTCCACCTTCTGGGAGAAACCTGCGCCTATTGTGACGGAAAGGGATACGTCAAGTCTGTCCGGACGATCATCTACGAAATTTTCGAAGATCTCCGGAAGCTCCCCTCAGGTCGGGGAGCCAAGGACCGCCGCGTGATCCTCTACGTCCATCCGGATGTCGAGGCGGAGCTCGCCTCGGAGAAGATTTTTCTGGATGCCGTCCAGCAGGTGATCCGCCGAAAAGTGATCATCAAGAGCGATCCCCTCTATCATATCGAGGAGTTTGTCATTGTCTCTCCATGAAACGACAGCGTCGAAAGGTCCCATGATGAATAGACCCCGTCTTTTCCCTTCCGGCAGACTCCTGGCAGGCCTCCTGTTCCTGCTGGTCCTTTTTTCCGGAGGATGTTCCAGGCCACCGGCCGGCAAGGGACATATTCCCGGCAAGGTGGTGGGGACGGTCTTCCTCGATCCCCGGGTCCCCCTCTGGATGACTCATGGGTCCCTGGCTGTGGTGGCCCTGATGAAGGGACCCACCTCTCCGGACTGGCTCCCAGTCGCCCGTGTTGTCTTTGTCCATCCGACATTCCCCGTCCCCTTCGAGATCTCCCAGAAGGATGTCCGCCTCACAGGAATCAACTTCCAGGGAACGGTGCGGCTTGTGGCTCGTCTCTCCCTCGAATCAGGGAGCTCCCTGGTTTCGAGCGGGGAGTACAGCGGGACCGTTCCCGTAGAGGGAACGGTCGGAGGCTCCCCCGTCAGGATCCTCATCGACCAGAAACTGCCGACCGTCTCGGGGAGCGGACCTTAAACGATGTCCAAGACTCTTTTTTTTGAACAACTCTCAATTCATGTGAAAATCGGGACGGGACAGGAGGAACGGTCCCGTCCCCAGCGCCTTCTTCTGTCGGGAGAGATCGAACTTTCAGAGATTCCCTGGGGCAATGACTCCATTCACAAGACCGTGGACTACGACCGCCTTCTTCGGGAAATCGCTGCCAAAGGAGAGGCATCGGAGTTTTTTCTGCTCGAACGACTCGGTGAGGCCATCGTCGACCATGTCATGGGGATCTTTCCGGGAGTGGCCGGAATGACCCTCTTCCTCTGGAAGGACCCGCCCCCGCTTCCACTTTCCCTCGGGAGGGTGGGGCTTAAGCTCCGGGAGACCCGGCCCCGCTGGGAAGACCGGAAATCCCGGACGCGCCTGGAGGAACGAAACAAAAAAAACCAGGAAGGACCAGAATGATCTTTCACCCCAATGTCTTTGGACTTCTTCTTTTGCAGGTGACGGCCGGGGGATGCTTCCTCATGACCTTCCTGTACCGGTATCCTTCGGTCAACCGATCCTTTTACCGGTTGCACGGCCTCCTTTTCCTCCTTTTTTCAGGAGGGGCCCTGTTTGCGCTCGGTCCGTCCGGAATGAGAATCCCTGCCTTTCATCCTGGCCATCTGGACCAGCTTGCAGTCTACCTCATGATGTCGGGAACGGCAGGGCTGGTGGGGTACAACACCCTGGTCAATTTTGTCTCCTGGAACCGGATCCGTCCCATCACGAGACCTGTCCTCAATATTTCTGCCCTCCTGCTTCTGGGCGCCACGGGAACGGCCACGCTGATCCTGAATGCTTCCCTCAGCCTGTCCGTCTCGGGAATGATCCTTCTCGTGACCATGTTTGTCTCTTCGTTTCTCCTGGGCGCCGTTCTTCTTGCCATGAACTGGGGGCACTTCTATCTGACCAACCCCACCCTGCCCATCGAACCGCTAGCCTTTCTTTCCCGGGCCCTTCTGGGATGCACCGCCCTGACCGCCATCCTTTCGGGAATCCTGACATGGATGGACTGGCAGGGACGACCTGGTTTCGCCGAAGGGCTTCTCCTGGAATCCTTCCAGGGGCTCTATCTCTGGGGAAGACTTCTCGTCGGGGTGGTCGGGGGACTGGTGATCTCCATCCTGGCATACCGCACCGTCCGGATGCATTCGACCCAGGCCGCCACGGGCCTTTTGTATGTGGCCCTTCTCATGATCCTCTTCGGAGAGGCCTTTTCCCGGTTCCTCTTCCTGAATCTTGGGATTCTGATATGATGTTGGAAGGAGGCCGCACGTTAAATGGGACCGCTGTGAAATTCTGAACAAATCAGTTGATTTGTTTGATTGATTGCCGATAGAATAAGCATCTTGTAGTAACCTCGGCCTCTTTTCCATTTAAGAGAGCCTTTGGGAAGATGTCCGGTTTCTGTGGACCCGGATAATGGAGAGTGCCCCAGGCGCTGGTCTGAGGCGTTTGATTGCAAGCAAGGAAATGGTCAAGGAGGCCTGGATGTCTATTATGATTGCCGATAATTGTATCTCCTGCGGAGCCTGCCTTCCGGAGTGTCCGAATGACGCTATCAGCGAAGGGGATCCTATCTACGTGATCGATCCGGATCTCTGCACGGAATGCATAGGGTTTCACGATGAACCTCAGTGTGCCGCAGTCTGCCCCATTGATGAATGCTGCATACCTGATCCGAATTACGTCGAAACAAAAGAACAGCTTCTTGCGAAGAAAGATCGGATCCATCCGAACGGATAACGGGGCGCCTCCCTGCGCATTCTGGCAGGGAGGTCCCCTGAAGGGGGCAGTGTAATGGCAAAGAAATTTGTGCTTGTCGAGCCAAAGTCAACTCATCTCCATGTCTATAGTTCATTCACCATTCCCAGACTTGGCGTCATTCTGCTTGGAACCATGCTGAGAGACCGAGGTTGGGATGTCAGGGTCTACATCGAGGATGTGGCTCCCGTTGACATGAAGGAAGTGCTTTCTGCAGACATTGTAGGAATTTCAACGCTCACTTCCACCGCTCCCCAGTCCTACCGTCTGGCAGAGACTGTCCGCAAGGCGGGGATTCCCGTCGTTATCGGGGGCACGCATGTCACATTTCTTCCGGACGAAGCTCTCGATTTCGCGGATTATGTCGTTCGGGGAGAGGGCGAGGAGACACTCTTCGAGCTGATCGATGCCATGGAAGGCCGTGGCGAGATGGAGAAGATCCTTGGTCTCTCCTACTGGAAGGGCTCCCGGAAGCTTCATAATCCGGACCGGCCACTCAAGGAGGACCTTGATTCGAATCCCATCCCCGATTACGGCCTGGTGGAGGGGTGGAACACCCAGAAGAGGGGGCTGATTTCCATTGCCACCTCCCGCGGGTGTCCCTTTACCTGCACTTTTTGTTCCGTCCCGGGGATGTACGGCCATGGATTCAGGATGCATTCCATCGAGAGGGTCATTGAGGAAATCCGGGTCAACAATCCGAAATATGTCTTTTTCGCCGACGACCTTTTTACGGCCAACAGGAAAAGGACCAAGGATCTCCTTAAAAGGATGATCGAGGAGGGGCTCACCCCGGAATGGGGAGCCCAGATCAGGACGGAAACCGCTTTCGATCCTGAACTGCTCGAGCTCATGAAGGCCAGCAACTGCTTCAATGTCTTTATCGGGTTTGAATCGATCAATCCCCAGACTCTCGATCTCTTCAACAAGCGGCAGACCTACGAAAAAATTGTCCGGTCCGTCGAGGCCTTCAACAAGGCTGGTATCAGGATTCACGGGATGTTCGTGGTCGGTGCCGATACCGACGACAAGGATACGATCTACGAAACGGCTCGCCTTGCCCAGGAGTGGCAGCTTCAGTCCATACAGCTGATGATACTCACTCCGCTGCCGGGTTCTCCCGATTTCGACCATTTTTATGCCACGGGAAACCGGGAGCTTCTTTACAAGGACTGGAGCCTTTACGACGGACATCATGCCGTCTACCGTCCGAAGAATATGACCGCCTACGAATTGAACGAGGCTGCGATCGGAGCGATGGAAGATTTCTATTCCTGGAAAAATATCTCCCGAAGCGCCATGAGGCGGGACTACTATTCGACATTGATCCAGTTTGGGGCGAAACATCTTTTGAAGAACTGGCGCCGGGAAAATCAGGGATTCCTTGAGGAACTCCGGTCGACGGTCTTTGAAAAAGCGGAGGAGGGGATCGAATCCTCCTCCAGAAATCCACGCACGAACCGTGTGGGCGTTCCGAGGTTCATTCTTGACTCGGAGCTAGGTTCAGGTCTTGTCGCCTTTTTCGCAAGACTTGGCAGTTCAGTGGTTCCCTTTTCCGAACCTGTGGCCGATGGGGATGATCCGACGGCCCTTTCCAGGATTCGCGGGAAGGTGGACTGCATCGTGATGCCGGTGATGGAGCGGGCGCGTCAGGGAGAGGAAGAGTTTTTCCAGAAAATCGAGAGTCTGAAGCAGTGGCTGGCCCAGCACAAGCAGTCGGCTCCGACAGCCGTCTCCCTGTTCCTTGACAAGCAGGACGGCTCCCTTTACTCCTCGCTGGCCCAATTGGGAGCATTTTTTACACAGGATCTGGACAGGGTTCATCGAGCCTACAAGGAGACTATCGCAGGAATCAGGACTTCACCGTCGACGGCGGAGGAGATCAAGCCGGTGATGGTCCAGATGACCTCCTGAGGCCGACCCGAATCTGAAGGAGATTTTCAGGCAATGGAAAAAGTGACACGAATCGCAACCGCTGAAGAACTCTCCCAGAAAAAGTGGTATGTCGTGGATGCCGACGGCCAGACCGTCGGGAGGCTCTCCACGGCCGTCGCGCTTCTTCTGAGGGGAAAGAACAAGGTTTTCTTTACTCCGCATCAGGATGCGGGGGATTTTGTCATCGTGATCAATGCGGCCAAGGTCGCCTTCACAGGAAAAAAGTGGAGCCAGAAAATGTATTACCGGCACAGCGGGTATCCCGGAGGGTTCAAGTCAGCCACCGCAAAGGAAGTCCGCTCCCGGAACCCTGAACATCTGGTCATTCACGCCGTGAAGGGAATGCTTCCCAAAAACAAGCTTTCCAACCAGTTCATGAGCCGCCTCAAGGTCTATGCCGAGGACTCGCATCCCCACCAGGCCCAGAATCCCGAAGTCTACGCATTAGGAGGTCGTTGATGGAGAGAGAACCGAATGAGGATGGACGGGGTTCTGCGACCGGAAAGCGTAAGACCGCCATCGCCCGTGTGCGCGTCCAAAGCGGTACGGGTCTGATTCAGGTCAATGATAGACCTCTCGAAGAATACTTCCCGAGGACCTTGTGGACCACTCAGGTGAAGGCTCCCATCGAGCTTACGAATATGGTCGGGAAACTCGATGTCTTTGCCAAGGTCACCGGAGGCGGTTTGACCGGACAGGCCGAAGCCATCCGGCATGGAATTTCCCGGGCCCTGCTCGAAATAAACCCGGAGTTTCGGGAATCCCTGAAAAAGGAAGGCTTCCTGACCCGGGACGCCAGGGTCAAGGAAAGAAAGAAATTCGGACAAAAGGGTGCCAGAAAGCGTTTTCAGTTTTCCAAGCGCTAATCTCTGGAGTGTGTCCCGATATGAAGGGGAGACCTCGGTCTCCCCTTTTTTCGTGCTGAAACTGGAGAAAAATGACGAAAGAAAAGGACCAGCAAGGGAAAAAGATTCGCGTCGGAATTGTCGGCGCCTCAGGGTATGCCGGAGCAGAGCTTGTCCGTCTCCTGGCCTCGCATCCTGAAACGGAGGTCGTCCGCCTGGCAGGAGAGTCCAAAGCCGGAGTTTCGCTCAGGGATCTTTTCCCCCATCTCGCGTCGTCCGTCATTCTGGAAAAGGCCTCGGAATCTCCCTTCTGGACCGATGTCGATGTCGTATTTTTCGCCCTTCCTGCCGGGCAGAGTTTTGGTCTGGTTCCCCGATACCTTGAACAGGGGACCGTTGTCATCGATCTGGGTCCGGACTACCGTCTTCGGGATCCGGCTCTTTACCGGAAGGTCTATGGAATCGACCACGGGTTTCCGGAAGGTCTCTCCCGGGCGGTCTATGCTCTTCCGGAATGGGTAGGAAATTCCCTTGCCAAAGACCGTCTCGTCTCCTGCCCTGGGTGCTTTCCCACGGGAGCCCTTCTGGGAATCCTCCCCTTTCTCCATCGCGGACGGATCAAAAGGGACATGATCTTTGTCGACGGAAAGTCCGGGATCACAGGCGCCGGAAGAGGTCTCACCCTGGAGACGCATTTTCCCGAAATTTCAGAAGGGGTTCTGGCCTACAAGCTCCTCGACCACAGGCATGTTCCCGAGATGGAGCAGGCCCTGGAAGGAGTGGGAGGGGGGCGGCTCACCTTTGTCCCCCACCTTTTGCCCTTCAACCGGGGGATTCTGTCGACGATCTACATGGTGACGGAGGGCCGGTGTTCCCAGGAGGAAGCGGACCGGATGATTGATGAAAGTTACCGGGACAGTCCTTTTGTGAGAAGGGTGGCCTCTCCCCCCAATACGATGGGTGTCCGGGGCACCAACAATGTCCACATCCACGCCAAAATCCGGGAAGATCGTCTCGTTGTCCTGACGGCCATCGACAATCTCGTCCGGGGAGCGGCCGGTCAGGCCATCCAGTCGATGAACCGCATCTTTGGGTTTGATGAAACGGACGGATTGAGGCAGGAAGCCCTTTTCCCCTAGGCTTAAACACAAACCATCAGGGAAAGACGTCATGTCCAGAAAAAAAATGCCGGGGGGAATCACCTATCCGAAGGGATTTTCCGCCGGAGGCCTCTATTCCGGCGTGAAAAAGAACGGCAAGCCCGATCTCGCCCTGATCCTTTGCGAAACGGAATGCCTGGCCGCCGGGGTCTTCACAACAAACCAGATCAAGGCTCCGGCTGTCAGAATCTCCCAGCGCCGGGTCAGGGGGGCAGGGATCCGGGCGGTCATCGTCAACAGCGGGAATGCCAATGCCTGTAACGGCGAGCAGGGCGAGAAGGATGCCTTCCTGATTTCGGAAAAGCTCTCGGTCCATCTGGGATGCGATCCCAGGAAGATCCTTATGGCATCGACAGGAGTGATCGGTCGCCCGCTCAACATGGAGGCGATCCTGACTTCCCTCCCCGTCCTGGTCAAACAATCCAGTCCTTTTGGTCATGAAGCCTGCGCCCAGGCGATCATGACGACCGACACCAGGTCAAAATCGGCCCAGACCGAAGGAATTGTGGCCGGACGGTCTGTCAGGGTCGGGGGAATCGCCAAGGGAGTGGGAATGATCCATCCCCAGATGGCCACTCTTCTCGTGTTTCTGACGACCGACGCTTCTGTGGAAAAGGAGGCCCTTAAAAGTGCCCTCCTCCAGGCTTCGGATAAGACCTTCAATGCCCTGACGGTCGACGGGGATACGAGCACCAATGATACGGCCCTGATCATGGCGAGCGGTCTGGCCGAGAATACTCGAGTCACCAGAAACTCCCCCGAGTTCCAGGAGTTTTACTCCCTTGTTCTCTCCGTGTGCGAATCCCTCCGGGACCAGCTTGTCAGGGATGGGGAGGGCGTCACAAAGATCATCAGGGTCCAGGTTTCGGGGGCCCGATCCCGGGGTGATGCGCGGAGGGTGGCCCAGTCGATATCCCGCTCCCTTCTCGTCAAGACAGCCTTCTTCGGGGAGGATGTGAACTGGGGAAGAATCATGGTCGCGATCGGCAATTCCGGAGTCAGGGTCTTCGAGGAACGGATCGATATTTTCATGGGGCCTGTCGCCCTGGTGCACAAGGGTGTAGGCCTGGGACCCCTCCAGGAGGAAAAGGCCCTCGAAGTCATGAAAGGGAAGGAAATCACCCTTCGTGTCATGCTGGGCCTGGGCTCCATGGAGGCCGAATACTGGACGACAGATCTCTCGCTCGACTATGTCCGGATCAATGCCGGGTATAAAGGAAGAACTTAGAAAAATTGTATTTATTAGCCCGTTGTGGTATAAAAAAACGTTTTATGAAGAGAAGTGGCGACCTTCTTCTTCACTTCAGGTTCAGCCATGACAGCCCCTCCGGACTGGAAAGGTTTGTGGCTGGACCAGACTTCGGCCTTCGGCCGATATCGGTCCTATAACAAATACTGCAGCGAATCGCGGAATTCATCCGGAAATCCCACGGGTCCGCAAAGGCGTTTTTTGTCGCCGGCCTGGGCGGCGGGAACGGTTCGCAAAGGTCAACCCACAGATCAGGAGACAGGAATGAAGAATGTGACAATCAAGGAGCTTCTCGACGCCGGCGTCCATTTCGGACACCAGACCAAGCGGTGGAACCCGAAGATGAAGCGGTTCATCTACGGAGAGAGAAACGGAATCTACATCATCGATCTTCAGCAGACGACCCGGCGCTATCGCCAGGCCACGCGATTTATCAGGAATGTCGTGGGAGAAGGAAAGTCTGTCCTTTTCATCGCCACCAAGAAACAGGCCCAATCGATCATCGAGGAGGAGGCGGAACGTTGCGGAATGTTCCATGTCACCCATCGTTGGCTGGGCGGCATGCTGACAAACCACCAGACGATCCGCAAATCCGTCGATCGTCTGAAGAAGATCGAAGCGATGAAGGAAAGTGACCAGTGGGCCCGTCTGCCCAAAAAGGAAGTGGCCCAGATCGAAAAGGAGGAGTCCAAGCTGCGTTCGACCCTGTCGGGAATTCGCGGGATGGGACAGCTTCCCGGGGCCATTTTTGTGGTGGATCCCAAGAAAGAGCATATCGCCATTCACGAGGCCAACCGTCTCGGAATTCCGGTGGTAGCGATGGTGGATACGAACTGCGACCCGGACCTGATCGATTTTCCGATTCCGGCCAACGATGACGCAATCCGTTCTATCCGGCTCATGGCTGAAGGCATAGCCGACGCCGTGATCGAGGGGGGATTGTCCCGCCGATCATCCGGCAAGGCGGCGGCGCCTGAATCCCCGGCGGTCGCCTCCGAGCTTGAGCAGGCCTTCTCGGCCGGAGAATCCGGAGAGAAATAGAGGGATGAGGGAGAGGAAGATCCTCTCCCTTTCCGCAGCCTGTCATGCCTTGAGCCCAGTGAAGAACGCCAGACGGATAGAGACGGAGGAAAGAAACAAGATGGAGATTGCTGCAAATGTGGTCAAGGAACTTCGGGAAAAAACCCAGGCGGGATTCATGGACTGCCGGAAGGCCCTCGTCGAGGCCAACGGGGATCCCGAAAAGGCCTACGAAATCCTGAAGAAGAGCGGAGCTCTCAAGGCCAGCAAGAAAGCCGACCGGGAAACGGCCGAAGGAATCGTCGGATCTTATATCCACGCCGGAAGCAAGATCGGTGTTCTTGTCGAGGTCAACTGCGAAACGGATTTTGTGGCCCGTACCGATAATTTCAAGGAGCTTGTCCGGAACTTGGCCATGCACATTGCCGCTGCCGCCCCCACCTATGTGGACAGGACCGCCATCCAGGAAGAGGAGATCAACCGCCTTCGCGCAGGATTCCTGGCGGAAGTGCAGGACAAGCCGGAAAAGGTCCGAGGCAATATCGTGGAAGGCAAGCTGGAAAAGTTTTTTCAGGAATCCTGCCTTCTGGATCAGCCTTATGTCAAGGATCCGGGCGTTGTCGTGCGTGACCTGATTGCCGGAGAAATTGCGAAAATGGGCGAGAATATCTCGGTCAGGCGCTTTACACGGTTTCAGATCGGAGAAGGGAAGGGCTGATGCCCGGTTATAAAAGGGTTCTCCTGAAGCTTTCCGGGGAGGCACTGATGGGGGATCTGTCCTTCGGGATCGATCCTGCTGTCCTGGATCGGATTGCCGTGGAGATTCAGGCCGTCGTTGCCCAAAGTGTCGAGCTTGGAGTCGTGATCGGCGGAGGGAACTTTTTCCGCGGTCTCTCAGGAATCAGCCAGGGGATCGATCGGGCTTCGGCGGATTACATGGGAATGCTTTCCACCATTCTCAACGCCCTGGCCCTTCAGTCCGTCCTCGAAAAAAAGGGTGTTTCGACCCGGGTTCTGACGGCTCTTGAGATGCGGGCCCTCGCCGAACCTTACATTCGTCGGCGCGCCATGCGCCACCTTGAAAAGGGCCGGGTGATCATCTTTGCCGGGGGAACCGGAAATCCCTATTTCACCACCGATACGGCCGCTGCCCTCCGGGCGATGGAAATCGGGGCCGAAGTGGTCCTCAAGGCTACGAAGGTGGACGGTATTTACAGTGATGACCCCCGGAAGAACCTGAAGGCCGAACGATTCGTGGAACTCAGCTATATCGATGTCCTTGAGAAAAAGCTCAAGGTGATGGACTCCACCGCCGTCTCCCTGTGCATGGACAACAATCTTCCAATCATTGTCTTCGATCTTAACGGGCCCAACAATATCGTCCGGGTCGTCCGGGGCGAACCGATCGGGACCCTCGTCAGGTGAATATCCGGTGTCGCGGAACGGGAGGCTTAAATGGATGCGGAACTTAAGGGATTTTCTGAAAAAATGGACCATGCGGTGGACCATTTCCGCAAGGAGATCCAGACCCTGAGAACAGGGCGGCCGTCGCTCTCCCTCATCGAACATATCCGGGTGGACTATTACGGGAACCAGGTCTCCCTCGACAAGGTGGCGGCCCTGAACATCGTCGACAACAGGATGATCACCATCACCCCCTGGGAGACAAAGCTCATCGGAGATATCGAAAAGGCCATCATGGCGGCCAATCTGGGGCTGACTCCTCAGAATGACGGAAAGGCCGTCAGGATCGTCGTTCCCCCGATGACAGAGGAACGTCGCAAGGAGATGGTCAAGCTTCTGAAGAAAATGGCCGAGGATGCGAAGGTTTCCTTGCGAAACATCCGGCGGGATGCGAACGAGGACATCAAAAAGAGGCACAAGGAAGGACTGATCCAGGAGGACCGGGTGAAGCGCCTTCAGGATGAAGTCCAGAAGCTTGTCGACGGGGCGGGAGCCAAGGTCGACGAACATGCCCGGAAGAAGGAGCAGGAGATCCTGACGACCTGACCCCATGAAACCTCGGGACCCCACGCCGCAATCCATCCCGGATCCGGGGTATCCGGAGGGCCGGACCCGTGTCACTGTTGATCTGGACCAGTTGCTCCGGAATGTCCGAAAGGTGATCCATCGCCTCGGAAAGAACGAGGGGCTCCTTCCGGTCATCAAGGCCAACGCCTATGGCCATGGCCTTCTTCCGGTCATGACGGCCCTGTCCTCAATCGGCATCAACCAGGTGGCAGTCATGGGGACGGATGAAGCCCTCTCTCTCAGGCGAGGAGGGTATTCCGGCGCGATCATCCTTCTCGGAGGGTTTTCCGGGAAGGAGCTGGAACTCTGTTTTCGGGAAAAACTCACGCCGGTCCTTCATCATCGGGACCAAATCCGTCTTCTTGAAGCCTTTTCTCCGGCCAGGGAGCCCCTGGACCTCCACCTCAAGATCGACTCCGGGATGGGGCGTCTTGGCTTTCTCCCTCCCGAGATCCCCCAAGTCCTTGACCGGATTCTCCGGATTCCCCAAGGGAGAATAACGGGGGTCATGACCCATTTTCCCCTTTCCGAGGACCGGAAGGATACGGAAGACTGTCTCGAACTCTTTCGGGAGTGTGTCCTTTCCAGTCTTCCCCATCCGGCGCTCTCCAGCCTGTCGGTCATTCACATGGCCAACAGCGGAGGCGTCATGCAAGGACTTGTCTCCTTCCCGACCCCCAGGTCTTCGGGAAAGACTCTCACATTCTGGGCCAGACCCGGATTGATGCTCTATGGCCATCTTCCCATCAGCGATCTTCCCGGGTGGGATGAAATATCCCCAGTCCTTACTGTAGAAGCCCGGCTGCTCTCCCTTCGGAATCTCCCGAAAGGCCATTCCGTCTCTTACGGAAGAACGGAAGTCCTGTCCCGGGACAGTCGGCTGGGAATCCTTGGAGTGGGATATGCCGATGGCCTGCCGCGGGCCCTCTCCGGCCGCGGATGGGGCATGATAGACGGCCGGAAGGTTCCATTTGCCGGGCGGGTCTGCATGGACATGGTCGAAGTTGACCTGACGGATCTCCCTCGGCCCGTGGAGATCGGGGAATGGGTCAGCATCATTGATCCCAGGGAACCCGAATCCATGACCGTGGATCAGATTGCCCGGTGGACGGGGACCATTCCCTACGAGGTGCTCTGCCTTCTCGGCCACCGGGCGGACAGGAGGTTTGTCGGCGATGCTTCGAGGTTTCTCCAGAATGATTTCTGATATGACCGGCCGGATCCTGGGGACGGCGGGGGCTCTCTTCATCATGGGTTTGAGAGGGCTTCTCGGCCTCTTCCGTCCGGCTTTCCTGTTTAGGAACTTTCTTGAGCAGCTTTTGAAAATCGGGGCAGATTCTACGGCCGTTGTCGGAGTCACGGCTTTTTTTACCGGGATGGTACTTGCCCTCCAGGCCTGGATCGGATTCCGGAAGTTCAATGCCGAGGGCCTTGTGGGAGCGGTGGTGACCTTGTCGATGACTCGTGAGCTCGGACCCGTCATCACAAGCCTCATGGTGACCGGGCGGTCCGGTTCGGCGATGGCAGCAGAGCTTGGAAGCATGCGCGTGAGCGAGCAGATCGACGCCCTGGAAAGTCTTGCCGTAAACCCCGTGGACTACCTGGTCACGCCGCGTTTCTATGCCTCCCTTGTGGCCCTTCCTCTTCTGACGGCCCTGGCCGATCTCATCGGGATCGGGGGAGGGTATTTTGTCTCTGTCAATCTCCTGGGCCTTTCTCCCCATCTTTATTTTCAGGAGATTCGCCACTACGTCGAACTTCATGATTTTCTTTCAGGGATCGTGAAATCAGTCTTTTTCGGGGGAATTCTTTCCCTGTGGGCCTGCCGGACAGGATTTGTGGCCACCGGAGGTGCGGCGGGGGTGGGGCGGGCCGTGACCCGTGCTGTGGTCAGTGCCTCGATGAGCATTCTCGTCGTCGACTATTTCCTGACGGCATGGCTTTTCTGATGTCCTCCCCGCCGGCGATCACCATATCGAACCTCACAAAAAGCTTCGGAAACCAGGAGGTCCTCCGGAATGTCTCCTTTGAGGTACCCCGGGGCCAGACTTATTGTATTATCGGGGGATCCGGCCAGGGGAAGTCGGTCCTCCTGAAACATGTCATGCGTCTTCTGGTTCCCGATTCCGGGGATATCCGGATTGACGGAGAGTCCATTGTCGCCCTTTCGGGGACCTCACTAGACGATGTGCGGAAAAAGATGGGGATGGTCTTCCAGGAATCGGCCCTCTTCGACTCCATGACATGCCTTGAAAACGTGGCCTTTGGGCTGACAATGCACCGGAGGGATCTCTCCGCTGTGGAGATCGAGAGGGTTGCCCGTGAAAAGATCCGGCTTGTCGGACTGAACCGGGTTGAAAAAAAATATCCCTCCGAAATTTCGGGAGGGATGAAAAAAAGGGTTGGCATTGCCAGGGCCATTGCCCTGGAGCCCGAAATCCTTCTTTACGACGAACCAACCACAGGCCTTGATCCGGTCCTGGCAAGCTCGATCGATGAGCTGATCCTCAAGATGAAGGCGGAGCTTCATGTGACAAGTCTTGTCATCACGCATGATATGAACAGCGCATTTCGGATAGCCGACAGGATCCTTTTCCTCTATCAGGGGAAAATTCATTTTTCAGGCACTCCCCGGGAAGTCCGAGAAACGGAGGATCCCGTTCTCCGACAATTCGTCAGGGGAGAAACATCGGGACCGATCCCTGTCATTGTCGAGGAGACAGCTCCGTGATGAGAAATGGGCCAGGCCGATATTCTCCCCTTTTTTTTGAAGGAGCCCTTCATTGAAAGTGTCCGCCGAAACGCGGCTCGGTTTTTTTGTGCTGGTCGCGCTGGGAGTGATCGCCTTCCTCTCCCTCCGTCTTGGCCATCACAAGTTGAAGCCGGATCATTCCTTTGCCTTTTATGCCAAATTTTCTTCCGTAGACGGCCTTGAAAAGGGAACCGACGTGGAAGTGGCGGGCGTCAAGGTGGGGGAGGTCGATGCCATCACCCTGGGTCCCGACGGCATGGCCCGGGTCCGGATGCTGGTCACCAAGAAGGTCGTCATACCCGCCGATGCCCGGGCCGTCATCTTTTCCAACGGATTTCTGGGAAAGATGTATGTGGAAATTGAACCCGGCCCATCGGGGGTCAGGCCACGGTTCGATCCTGACCGGGACCGGGAGCCGCCCGGACTTCTCCGGCGGATCTTTGGGAAAATGGACTTCCCGGCCCGGGCCTGGGCCGAAGAGGGCTCCTCCCCCGCCTCCCCGCCCCCTTCCCCTTCGCCCCCTTCTCCTTCCTCTTCCTCAAAAACGAGACCGGCCCCTTCCCCTGCCGGGACGGGTCCCTCCCAGGCCGGCCCTCCGGACCCTTCATCCGGCGAGCTGGCTCCGGGTGCGACTCTCGCCGCTCCGGGAAACACCGTCAGCGTCAACAGGCTCGTGAAAAAGCTCAACAAGATCGCGGACGACATCCAGGCCGTCTCGAAATCGCTCAAGGGGTCGATCGGGACACCCCAGGGAAAGGAACAGCTTCGCCGGACGCTCAAGCATCTGGACGAGCTCACCACCAATCTTCGGGATTTTACTTTGAGCCTCAAGAAAAAGTCCCCGGATATCCTCAACAAGGTCGATTCCATCGCCAACAAGATCGACAACGGGGTCGGAACCATCGGCTCCCTGGTCAACAAGAACGACGTCTACGACAACGCCAACCAGTCCCTGGCCCACCTGAACAGCATCCTGAAGAAAATTGACGAAGGGCAGGGAACGATCGGAAAGCTGGTCAACAATCCGGATGTCTATGACAACCTGTCGAAAACGCTCAAAAAACTTTCAGGGGTCACCAACAAGGCTGACCGGATGGAGCTTGATGTCTGGATGCGGGGATTCTATATGCCCCGGGCCGGGACCGCCGAAGGGTTTTTCACACTCGACCTCTATCCCAGGTCGGACAAGTTTTACCGCATCCAGGTGGTGAGCACGACCAATCCCTATTACACGCAGACAACCCCCTATACCCAGATCAACGGCAATTATGTGGCCGGGCCGACGCAGATCACGGGGACGACCCAGGGAATCAAGTTCAGCGTGGAGTTCGGGGAAAAATTCGGTGACTTCGACGTGAGGGCGGGCCTTATCCAGAACAGCTTCGGCGTCGGGGCTGACTACCAGATTCTCAAGAACCTCTTCCTGACATTTACCATGTACAATATCGGAACCTATGATCCGATGACTCCCAATCCCTATTCCCGGATTTTCCTGACCTATACCCTCTTCAACCACATCTGGCTGAATGCGGGATATTACAATGTCTTCAATGCCAGCGTGGCCTCTCCGCTCGTCGGGGGAGGACTCATCCTCAATGACGAAACCCTGAAGTATCTGATTGCCGGCCATCTTCCCTGAGCCGGATTTTAAGAATCCCGGATTTGACGAAAGGGCGCCGGATCAGTATTCTGGAAGGACAGGAAAAGAAACCCGATTGGACCATGACAGGATAGTCCCCTCAAGGATGCCGGCTTTTGCCAAGGAGATGGGGGGATGTTGTCTTCGTGCTTACCGAAGGATAGTTGATGACAGAGCGATATAGTCCTGAAGAGCAGCATGCCCTTGAAATAGAGGGGGCATCCGGGGTGGAGGAAGCCAGCTCCTCCACGGGACCCTCCTCAGGGTCGTTCCCTTTCCACGGAGCCCGCGACCATATTCTGATTCGTTTTCTTTCCTCCCTTGCCCTGGCCATCTTCCTCTTCCTGACCCTGGCCGTTCTGACCATCTTCGGGACCTTCATCGAGCAGGGACGGGATCCCGCCTTCTACCTGGCGTCCTATGGGCCCAAATGGGGACCCTGGATCCTGAATCTCAAGATCGACAACATCTACCACAGCTGGTACTACACGAGCCTCCTGGCGCTCCTTTGTGTCAACGCCCTCACCTGCGTTTATCGGCGTTTCCCGGTGACGATCCGCTCCCTCTTCCGGGAACGCGTGAATGTCAGCCGGGACTTTCTGAAAAGACAGAAAGAATACAGGGAAATCGAGATTGCCCGCTCTTCCGTTCCGCCGGCCTCCGTTCCTTCCCTGGTGACGGACACCCTCAAGGCCCACCATTACAGGGTCCAGACATCCGGTGACGGCAAGGAAACTGCCATCTTTGCCCATAAGGGTGTCCTGGGACGCATCGGATCCCACGTCGCCCATCTTTCGGTGATCGTGATTCTGGCCGGCGGCCTTCTGGGAAGCCTGACCGGGTTTCGTCTATTCGGAACCTTCTATGTCAACACGACCACCTTCATCCCCCAGGGGGGATGGGATCTCCGGGTCAACAAATTCTGGATCACTCACTACAAGAACGGGATGGTCAAGTCCTATTTCAGCGATGTGGATATCCTGAAAGACGGGAAAATCATGAAGCACAAGGTCATCCAGGTCAATCATCCCCTGGAGTACAAGGGACTTCGCTTTTATCAGGCGAGTTTCGGAGAGGCCCCCGACAGGCTGGACAAGGCCGACATCCTTGTGGTGGACAAGCAGAAAAAACAGTTCCTCGGACGATTTTCCCTCGCCTGGGACAAACCGGTTCCGATTCCCAGGACTCCCTATACCCTGAAGGTGGTCCGGTACGTCTCGGATTTTGCCTTTGATCCGAAAACAGGGTCGGTCTTTACCCAATCGGAAAAGCCGAAGAACCCGGCCGTCCAGATCGAGGTCTACCAGGACGGGAAACTTTTGGGGAGCCCCTGGCTTTTTTACAAGTTCCCCCAGGTCCAGGTCTTGAAAAGTGTGCCGGAATTCTTTATTTTCGGAGGTTATCACGCGCCATTCTATACGGGGCTTGAGCTTGCCAAGGATCCCGGAGTCCCCGTCGTGTGGACAGGATCCTTCCTTCTGGTCGGAGGGCTTTTCCTGTCCTCCTTCATCTTTCACCGGAAAATATGGCTCCGGGTCCGGCCGCACGGGGAGGGACTCTCCGTGGCCGTCGGGGGATTCGGCCACAAGGACAAGATAGGATTTGAACGTGAGTTCGAGGCGATCGTCGCTGATCTGAAGACGGCCCTGTCGCCTCCTGACCGTCCCGCCACGGAGCCTGTCTCCGGAGCGATGGCGCAAAGGCCCTCCCTTTCGAACGGATGAGGAGGGGTTGGCCGATTCAAGGCGAAATGTGAAAGAGACTCTCCTGAGACCTGGTTTTCCGGAGATGTTATATGGCGAACACTGAGCAAGGAGACTGGTGATGTCCCTCATTAATTCTGTCGGATCTTCCTTTATACTTTACAACACCGTTATTGTCCTGTACCTTGCCGGAACCGTGGCCTACTTCCTGTTCCTGATCTCTCACCGGAAAGAAGTGGGAAAGATTGCCTCGACAGTGACCTTCTCGGGCTGGATCGTGAATACCGCCGCCCTGGTGGGACGGGGTTTTGCCGATCACCACGCTCCATGGTCCAATCTCTATGAGACCCTTTTTCTTTTCTCCTGGGCCTCCGTTTTGGGATACATGGTCATGGAGTTCAAGTACAAGGTCCGGGTCGCCGGCGCCTTCGTCCTGACCCTGGTGATGTTTGCCGTTGGAGCCGCCCGCATGCTCCCCTACCGCTACCAGATGGTCGAACCTCTCAATCCGGCCCTCAACTCCTATTGGCTGAAAATCCATGTCTTCACGATGTTTCTCTCCTATGCGGCCTTCGGCATCTCGGCCGCCCTGGCCGGAATCTATCTGGCCAAGCGTCGTGCGGAAAAGAAGGGGTCAGTGGGATGGATTCTTCAGGAGTTCCCCTCCGCGGAGGATCTCGACGATCTCACTTACAAGTCTGTTCTCGTCGGCTTTCCGCTCCTGACACTGGGCGTGATCTTCGGAGCCATGTGGGCCTATGAAGCCTGGGGCGGCTACTGGTCCTGGGATCCCAAGGAAACCTGGTCCCTGATCACCTGGTTCGTCTATGCGGCCTATCTGCACGCCCGGATGACACGGGGGCTTCGCGGGGCACCCAGTGCCTACTTTTCTATTCTCGGTTTTGTGGCGGTCATCTTTTTGTACTGGGGTGTGAGTTTCATCATCCCGGGCCTCCATGCCTACGCGGCCTGAGGAGGCGGGAGGAACATCATGAAAGGCGGAATGAAGGACAGGTGGCCTTATCTCGTGGCTGCTGCCGTTGTGATTCTTGTGGTCGGATATGTGGTCAAGACGGCAAACATCAACCCTGTCTCTGTCGGGATGGTGGCCCCCGACTTCACGCTCTCCACGGTGGATGGAAAGACCGTCCACCTTTCGGATCTTAGGGGAAAGGTGGTCATGCTCAACTTCTGGGCCACCTGGTGCAAGCCCTGTCGCCAGGAAATGCCCTCGATGGAAGAGATGTACCATGGATTCAAGAACCTGGCCGGTGACCGTTTTGACCTGATCGCGGTCAACGAGAACAACATCTTCTACCAGGGGAAGATCCGTCCCTTTCTCCAGAAGTACGGAATTGATTTTCCTGTTCCCGTGGATCCCTTGGGCAAACTCGACCACCTGTACAAGATCACAGGGGTTCCCGAGACCTTCATCATCGACCAGAAGGGTGTGGTGGCTGAACACGTGATCGGACCCCGGGACTGGAGGATGAAGGACAGTCTTGTAACCGTGCACAGTCTTCTTGACCACGGACCCAAGCCTCCCTCGGCCTACCTCGCGGCCAAGAAGGATGCTGCATCAGGCTATTGAAGGGTTTCCCGTTGTCCTTTGTGGCAGGAACCAGGGGAAATGTCGTAAGGATCCTTGCGCGGACTTTTGCCCTGGCCTTTCTGGGTATGATCTCATTCTGCCAAGAGGGAGCCCTTGCCTCGTCCCCGCCGCCTCCCGGGACCCTGGGAGCGGACCATCCTCCGGTGATGCCATCGCTGGAACTTAGGGATCTTTCGGGAAGGACGGTTCAGACCTCGGCATTTTCAGGCCATCCCCTCCTGCTCCTGAATTTCATGGCCCCCTGGTGTGATCCCTGTCTCCGGGAGATCCCATCCCTTGTCCGGCTCTCCCGGACGGAGGGCAGGACATTCGCCATCCGGGGGATCCTCGAAGGACCGATGGGAAAGAAAACCCTGAACGAGTTTCTCCGGAAAACGAAGATCCCTTTTTCCCTGATCAGGGATCCTGCCTTGAAATTTTCGCGGGCCCTGGGGGTTCATGGGCTGCCGACAACTTTCATTGTCGACGCGGAGGGGCATGTTTTGAGCCGGGTTTCCGGGGCGGTCGACTGGGATGATCCCCGGGTCCGCAGTTACCTGAAAAGCTTCATTTCTTCAAAGGCAGGCTTCTGATGGCTCATCAGCCAATTTCCTGGACTCTGGCCTTTCTGGCGGGGCTGGTCTCTTTTGTCTCCCCCTGTGTCCTTCCGATTGTTCCCTCCTATGTCTCCTATATCACGGGACTGTCCTTCGAAGAACTGACAGGGCGCTCCCAGTCGTTGTCACGCCAGGTCATCTTGCGGGAATCCCTAGTCCATGCCCTGGTCTTCAGCCTTGGCTTCTCGACACTCTTTATCGGATTCGGCGCCTCGGCCTCCTTCCTGGGCGAACTTCTTTTGACCTACCAGGACATTATCCGCAGACTGGGCGCGATCCTGATCATCCTCTTCGGACTTTTTATCGCAGGCTGGCTTCGGATTCCCTTTCTGAACCGGGAACTCCACCTCTCCTTCCGGGGGAAAAAGGCCACCCTCTCGGGGTCATTTCTTGTCGGGATCGGCTTTGCGGCCGGATGGACTCCCTGTGTCGGACCGATCCTGGGCGCCATCCTGTTTTATGCCGGTACCCAGGGAACGGTCATGAAGGGGGTCGTTCTCCTCTCCTTTTATTCCCTGGGGTTGGCGATCCCCTTCATCCTGGCCTCCGTTCTCTTTAACCTCTTTCTGGGAAGCATGCGCTCCCTCCGGCAATGGATGCCCTGGATTACCCGCGTATCGGGCAGCTTTCTGGTGGTCATGGGAGTTCTGATCTTCACGAATGCCTTCACCATCATCTCCGCCTTCCTGACCCAGCATCATATCGGCTGGACCCCCAACCTCTGAGCCGGCCCGGGCGATGAACGGACAAATCACCCCCTCCGGGCCAACGGCCCTCCGTCCCATCGAGGTGGAGGTCCTTGTCGTGGGTTTGGGTCCTGCCGGCAGCACGGCCCTCCGGATTCTGGCCTCGTCCGGAATATCGGCCCTGGGAGTTGACCGGGCCGAATTCCCCCGCGAAAAACCCTGTGGGGGAGGCGTCTCCGCCCGGACCCTCCCCTTCCTTCCGGAAAATTTTATGGAAAGTCTCCCGCACCAGACGACCCAGGGAATTTCCCTGACATTACGGGGAAAGCGGGAGCAGCGACAGGATTTTGGCCGCCCCATCGCCTATCAGGTGCGACGCGACCAGTTCGACCTGGCTCTTCTTGAGCAGGCCCGGGAGACCGGCGCCCGGATCATGACCGGAATCCGGGATATCAGGCTTTCCCGCAGGGGAGGGGGATTTGTGGCCATGATCGGGGAGAAAACCGTTTTTGCCCGGGCCGTCATGGCGGCAGACGGGGCGACAAGCAAGGTCTTAAGGGACCTCGATCCGGATTCGGTGTCAAAAATCAGAAAAAATCCGCTTCTTCGTCCCTGGACCTCGGCCGAGGGATGGGCCTCTCTCAGGGATCCTCTCGATGCGCGCTTCGTCGCCATCGATCTTGGACTGGTCGACGGAGGGTATGCCTGGTCATTCCCGAAGAAGGACTCCCTCTGGGGCCTGGGCGTTGCGGGCTTCCTCAAGCCGCTCGGAGATCCCCGCTCCGTCTTCTCCCGTTACCTCGTCTCCCGGGAGGCCGAGCTCGATTCGGGAGGAGCCCTGACCTGGCCCCTTCCGAACTTCCGCGCGGTCAGCCACGGACGGATTCCGGGTCTCTTTCTTGTGGGCGATGCGGGAGGCATAGTAGATCCCTTCCTTGGGGAAGGGATCTACTATGCGGTCCTGTCCGGGACCAAGGCGGCGGAATCCTATATCCGGAGCCGGAATGTCTTGCACTCTGGTCCGGATCTTCCCGAACAGTCCGCAATGGAGTATGTCCGGTGGCTCGACAGGAATATCTGGCCGGACTTTCGCCAGGGGTCCCGGCTGGCCAGGACGATCTACCGATTCCCCGGAATCTTCTTTGCGCTCACGGGTCGCTATCCCAAGCTCCTCGAGCTTTACGCCTCGATTCTCACGGGGGATCACGACTACCGCTCCTTTTCCCGGGAAGTGATCCGCCGGGCCCTGGGAAGGCTTCTTCCCAATCGCCGCCCAGCCGCCGGCCGGGTCCTGTGATTTCCAGACATCCCCTTGTCGGCCGCCTTCTTGGCGGAGGCCGCTCTCCCTCCGGTCGACAGGGTTCCGACGGAAAAATCCGCCTTGACCGGTCCTGGACTTTTTATGGCCTTTACCTCTTCTGGGCGGCCGGATTTTCGGGGGGGTCTCCCTCCAGGGGACTTTACGGCTCTGTGGCGCTTGGGATTTCGACGGTTTTTCTGGCCCTTCTGACGACTCTCCTTCATGAGCTGGGCCATCGGGCGATGGCCCGGATCCTTGGCGTTCCCTATGACGGGAGCCGTCTCTCCTTTTGGGGAGGCTTTCCTGAGCACCGGGTCGATTTCGGTCCACCGGGACCCGGCGCCATAGCCGTCCGGGCGGCCGGGCCCGCCGTCAATCTCCTCCTTTGGCAGCTCTCTCTGTCCATTTTGTCCTTTGCCGGGGGGGACTGGACCTTCTTTTTCCCCCAGCTTGCCTATCTCCTCCGGATCTTCGCCAATTTGAATCTCCTCATCGCCCTTCTCAACCTCTTTCCCGGCTTTCCGTTCGACATGGGTGTTCTGGTGGGTCTCATCTTCACCCAGGCCATCGGGAAGGACCGTCCGGGAGAGGGAAGCCTCCCGGAAAAGCTGGGATGGGCGGGAGGATTTTTCCTTTCCCTGGCCGGACTTCTCCTGGTGGCCCGGGGAATGCTGGTCTCAGGATTCGGGGGAATGATCCTCGGATATCTCGTCCTGAATCTTCTCATGGACTTCCGGGAGAGAAACCGGATCGCCAGGATCCTTGAGGAGGGAGGGATCGAACGGTGGCTCACCCCGGTTCCCACCCTGGTCAGATCCGACATGTGGGTCCAGGAAGTGATCCTGGGACCCTTCCTCCGGGAGGGCCGGGGCCGGGTTCCTGTCGTGTCGGGGGAGGATGGACACTATCTGGGGGAGATCTCCTGGGAAAATCTCCGGACTCGATCCTTCTCCCAGTGGGACGGGGTCAGGGTCCTGGATCTTTCCGGGATCGTCTCCGGGCCGGCGGTGGATTTAAAAGACAGCCCGAGCCGGATTCTTGAGGCCCTTGGCCAGCGTCCCGAAGGAATTCCTGTCCTCCGGGACGGACGAGTGACGGGGTGGCTTACGCGGGAGCCCCTGGTCCAGTCAGCCATTGTCGACTCCTATCTGGACGGGGCCTTGCTCCTTAGGCCAGATCGGACGGATCGATCTGCCATTCCACCAGAATTTTCTTCCCGGGCCGGTAATGATGACGGATCAGGGAAAGACGTTCATGGATCTCCCGGACCGTCGGAGCCTTGATCAGGACCTGGGCCCGGAAGCGGTTTTTGAGCCGGGGAGGGAGGGCGGGGATCGGACCATAGATCCCGTTTCCGGGAGGATGGGATCCGAAGGGAGAGGGTTCGGCTAAGACCTCTCGGATCACCTCTTCGGAGGCCGATGAGAGGATGACCGAGGCAAGGCGGCAATAGGGGGGATAACCCAGAAGCTTCCTTTCTTCGAGCAGGCTTTCATGGAAGGATCGCGTATCGTAGTTTTTCGCCCATCCGAATATAGGGTTCTCCGGCTCCCGCGTCACAAGCATCACCCGCCCCCCCGTCCGGTGGCGGCCAACTCGCCCGGCCAGCTGGATCCAGAGCCCGAAGGCGCGCTCGCTTGCGCGGTAGTCGGGGAAGGCCAGCATGCCGTCAGCCTCCAGCACCACGCCCAGGGTGACCCCGGGCAGGTCATGCCCCTTGGCCACCACCTGCGTCCCGATCAGGATCTCCCCCTCCCCCTCCCTGAACCTTCCGATTTTTTCCCAGGCATCCTCCTTCTGGTCCTGATCGAGCCGGATAATTCGGGTCTCCGGAAAAAATGACCGGAGCTCCTCCTCGAGTTTCTGGGTAGCGATCCCCCTAAGATCCAGATTCCTGCCGCGGCAGGAAGGACAGAGGGACGGGACGGCATAGGAGGCCGCACAGAAGTGACAGATCATTCGCCTCTCCGGCACCTTGTGGAGAACAAGCCGGACGGCGCAGGAGGGGCAGGTGACTTGGGAGTGACAGTCCCGGCAGAGAAGCGTCGGAACATATCCGCGCCGGTTCAGGAGGATGACCGCCTGTTCGCGACGGGAAAGGGTCAGGGCCAGGGCTTCCCGGACCTCACCGGGGACCGGGGACGGGCCGTTCCCCGGGATCACAAGGTCGATGGGGGGAAGAGGAAATCCCCCGATCCTCCGGGGAAGACGGAGAGGGTGGTACCGTCCCGCCCCCGCGTGGAAGAGAGAGTCGGAAAGGGGAGTGGCCGATCCCAGAACGACGGGGACCTTCGCCTCCTGGGCCCGCTTGATGGCCAGATTCCTGGCGTTGAAGGAGAGTCCCTCGTAGGCCTGGTAGGAAGGGTCGTGCTCCTCGTCGACGATGACCAGACCGAGATCCGGAAGGGGTGCGAAAAGTGCCGAACGAGGACCGACGACAATCTGTGCCTGTCCCGAGAGAATGCGGGCCCATCCCCGGGCGCGGGCGGCCGGAGTCTGGCGGCTGTGGAGGGTGACGGTGCCGGGGGAGACCTGTTCCATGGAGGAGTAAAGGGGTCCCACCAGTCCGATCTCGGGAGTCAGGAGGAGCACACGCTTCCCCTCCTCGATGACCTTCCGGGCCATTTCCTGGTAGAGGCGGGTCTTTCCGGAGCCTGTAATTCCCTCCAGAAGAAAAGGGGAAAACCCCCCGCGGCTCCGCACATGGGTCCAGTCCTCAAAGGCCCGAACCTGGTCGGGGGAGAGGGGAGGAAGGGAGGGGGGGAGATCGGGACGGGGAGGCCGCTGCCACTCCCATTCCTTCCAGAAGCGGGAGGAGAGGGGGCGTGTCGCCGTGAGCTGTGGAGGAAGGGCCGAGCGGACCAGCGCCCCGAGGGGGATCCGGTAATACCAGGCCCCAAACTCAAGAAGGGAAAAAAGGAAGGGGGGAAGGACGGGCCGGGGGTCGGGAAGGTCCGCGATCTCCCGGGTCTCTCCATCCCAAGGGGGGAGGGAGGAAGGCCAGACGAGTCCGGTCACCAGGCGGCGGCCGAGGGGAACGATGACCCGGGTTCCGGGTTCGGGCCGCTCCCGGCCTTCGGGAAGGCGATAGGTCAGAAAGGGAGATTCCAGGGGCTCGAGGGGAAGAATATTGAGCTGGGACTCAGAGGGGCTTGAAATCGGATCCATGCTTGAGCCGGGTGATTTCCTGGGCAAACTCTTCAGGGTCCCTGAAGTTCTTGTAGACCGAGGCGAAACGGACATAGGCCACGTGATCGATCCGGGCCAGATGGTCCATGACAAGTTCGCCGATCCGTTTGGAGGGAATTTCGGGAGAGGGAAATTCGGAGAGGGTTCGTTCGATCGTCCTGACAAGATCTTCGAGTGTTCCGGTGGAAACGGGCCGTTTCTGGAAGGCCCGCCTGAGTCCTTCCTGAAGCTTGTTTCGGTCGAAGGCCTCGCGGCGCCCGTCCTTCTTGACCACTATCGGCGCCGATTCCTGGACCCATTCGTAGGTCGTGAAGCGGTTCCGGCATCCCGGACATTCCCGCCGACGGCGGATTCCCCGCCCGTCGGCGGTCAGTCGGGAGTCGATCACCTTCGAGTCGGCCGTGCGGCAGAAGGGGCAGTTCATGTACGGGGAGAGGAGGCACTCTTCCGGATCTCTCCATAGATGGGGAAGCGGGAGAGGAGTTCCCCGACCTCTCCGGAGATGCGCCGAAGGACCTCCTCCTTGCCGCGACTTTCCAGGGCCTGACGTATCCAGCCCCCCACCAGGAGCATTTCCTGGGGGCCCAGGCCGCGGGTGGTGGCGGCGGGGGTGCCGATCCTGATGCCGCTGGTGATGGTGGGAGGCTTGTCGTCGAAGGGGACCGCATTCTTGTTGACGAAGATTCCCGCCTGGGAGAGATAGTGTTCGGCATCCTTTCCCGAAAGTCCCTGAGGCCTGAGGTCGATCAGGAGCAGATGGTTGTCCGTCCCTCCGGTCAGGAGGCTGTAACCGGCTTCCGAGAGGGAACGGGCCAGGACCCGGCAGTTTTCCAGGACACGGGCCATGTATTCACGGAAGGAGGGGGCCAGGGCTTCGTTCAGCATCACGGCCTTTCCGGCCACGACATGCATGAGGGGACCTCCCTGCATCATGGGAAAGACGGCCTTGTCGAGGGCTTTCCCGAAGGGCTCGCGGGAGAAGGCCATGCCGCCCCGGGGCCCACGGAGGGTCTTGTGGGTTGAGGTGGTGATGAAATCGGCCACGCCGAATGGGGAGGGATGGAGCCCGGCCGCCACGAGGCCTGCGATGTGGGCCATGTCCACGAGAAGGGTGGCCCCCACCTCGTCGGCAATCGCCCGGAATGGGGCGAAGTCGATCGTCCGGGGGTAGGAGCTGGCGCCGGCGATGATGATGCGGGGCCGGTGCTCCCGGGCCTGGGCTCTGAGTCCGTCGAAGTCGATCAGTCCCGTCTTCGGGTCGACCCCGTAAAAGACCGACTTGTAATAGTGTCCGGAAAAGGAGACCTGGGAGCCATGCGTCAGGTGTCCTCCGTGGGAGAGGTTCATCCCGAGGATGGTGTCTCCCGGCTTGATCGCCGCCAGATAGACGGCCATGTTGGCCTGGGAGCCGGAATGGGGCTGGACGTTCACATGCTCGGCCCCGAAGAGCGTCCTGGCCCGGGAAATGGCCAGCTCCTCGACGACATCAACCGCTTCGCATCCCGCATAGTAGCGCCGGCCGGGATAACCTTCCGCATACTTGTTGGTCATGACCGATCCCACCGCCTCGAGAATGGAGGGGCTCACATAGTTTTCGGAGGCGATGAGGATAAGGCGGTCCTGCTCCCGCCTGACTTCGTTCATGATTGCCTGGTAGGTTTCGGGGTCTTTCTGCTCAAGCCAGAACATAAAATGCCGGTCCTCTCTCGATGATGGGCGCAAAGGGGGGCTTCCCTTTTGCGCCTTGGGTCTGTTTGTCGGAGGGTTCGCTGTCGAAAATCACGGAGTCTCGAGACGGGCGATCTTTTCGAGGCGCCGCTCATGCCGCCCTCCCTCGAAGGCGGTCGCCACGAAGATGTCGAACCAGGTGACGGCCTGGAGCGGGGAAATCTCCCGGCCGCCCATTGCGATGACATTGGCATTGTTGTGCTGCCGGGCAAGCCTGGCGGTGCTTTCATTGTAGAGAAGGCCGGCCCTGATGCCCCGGATCTTGTTGGCGGCAATGCTCATCCCGATGCCTGTTCCGCAGACGAGGACGCCTGTGGAGCCGGGATGGGAGACGACGGCACGGCCCACCTTCTCGGCGTAATCGGGATAGTCGACCGAATCGTCGGAATAGGTCCCCAGATCCTCGACCGCAAAGCCCCTGTTTTTGGCATGGGCGACGAGGACATCCTTGAGTTCCCGTCCCGCATGATCGGATCCGAAGTAAAAACGGGAAGAACCGGTGGTGTCGTTTGACATGAAGGCATCGTTTCGTTTGATTTTTTGCGGTAAGGGTCAGGGTGACAAAACAAAAAACCTGTCATAAGATTATAGCACCGAAACGGGCGGGATGCGACCCGGAGACCTTCCTGAATACGGATTTTTGCCTATGAATGGGAAGACATTGCGGGATCTGGGGGTTCGCTCCGTTCTCACGGCACTTCTGGGGCTTGCCGCCCTTTCCGGCTGCACCGCCGAGGCCTGGAACAATCCTCACGGCCTTTTGGGAGGACTCTTCTCCCCCTCCAAACAGAGTCCTGCTCCGACTGTCACCCCCTCCAACTCCGAGACGACGACGAAAACTTCCCGCGACGGCTTTGGAAGCGAGCTTGAGCCCCCGACCTTCTCCCATGTCGTTCCCCTGGCTGAGGGGGACGGGATCTTTCTCCAGTGGCGCCGGGTGGACAATGTCACCGACTATCTCGTTTATAACGGCAACCGCCTTGTGGAGGATGTGCCGACAAACCAGACCCGGATCACGGGCCTTCTTCCCTGCACCGCCTACCAGTTCCGGATTTACAGCTCGAATGGAAGGCGCGTGTCGAAAAACAGCCTCCTCGTGCGGGTCCATACCCGTGGCTGTCTCAGGACTCCCTAGCTTAAAAGAGGACTGTTCAGGAAAGGGAACGGATGATGGGCCCCAGAAGGCGGCGCATCCGGGCCTGGGTTCGCTCCAGGCTCAGGGTGGCGTCCACCACATGGAAGCCGTATTCGTCCTTCATGGCCTCGTATTCGGACAGGACCCGGGACTGGAACAGGGTATAGGATTCTCGGGGATTGGTCGAGAGGTTCATGTCCATCCCGGCTTCGTAGAACTTGATGGGGCGCGTGCGGGTGATCCGCTGGTAGGAGGTCTCGGGATCCACCCGGAAGAAGAAGGTCAGGTCGGGAACGATGGCGAAGCGGAAATTCGAGACGAGCCACTTTTTGGGAATTCCCCGGGCACAGTCCCGGGCGATGGCGGTGAAGATGTACCGGTCCGAGAGGACGACCATGCCCGCCTCCATGGCCGGAAGGATTTCGTAGGTATAGCGGAAACTGAAATCCGCGGCATGCAGGAGGCTGAAGGCATAGGGGGTCAGGATCTGTTTTTTCTTGGCTTTGCGGATGACGGGCGAGATGTCCGGACTTGAATTCCAGGCGCTCTTCAGAACTCCGAAGCCCCGGGACTGGAGATAGTCGGCCAGGAGGTCCATCTGGGTGGATTTCCCGGACCCGTCGATGCCCTCGACGACGATGAGACGCCCGGGGTAGGAATGGGGCGGGGTGTGGCTCATCGGCCCCCTCCGGCCAGACCCATTCCCTTGCGGTGGGTCGCCAGGAGATTGTCGATTTTCCCCCGGAGGCTCTTCTGCTGGCGGTGGATGGGCGCCATCGCGTCGACGGTCTCCATCCCGTAGGACTTGGCCATCTCCCGGTAGAGTTCGATGAGCCGGCGCTGGTAAATGACGAAGGAGTCCTTTTTCCGGCTGGAAAGATTCATGTCCATTCCCGCTTCATAATAGTCGAAGAAACGCTCCTGGCGGGTCTTCCAGTGGATCCTCTCGAGAAGGGACTCCACAGGGAGATCGAGATAGAAGGTCTTGGCCGGAACCAGGGCAAAGTCGAAGATGTTCGCGATCCATTCGGGGGCGATCCCCCGGAGGATGGCCCGGCCGAAGACCGTATAGACATACTGTTCGGCGATCACGAGCTGGCCGGCTTCCAGCGCCGGAATGATCTGGTGCTCGAAGCGGTCGACGAAATCGGCGGCGTAGAGGAAGCTGAAGGTCAGGGGATCGAGAAAGTTCTGCTGCTTGAGATCCGAGATGGCCCGGCGGATAAGTTCGACGGTGTTGCAGGCGGAGACGACGACCGCGACGCCACGGGAGAGGTAATAGTGTTTAAGGAGCTCGGCCTGGGTGGTCTTTCCGGACCCGTCGGTGCCTTCAATGGCGATCAGGAGACCGGGGTACTGGGAGGTCCGTTCCAAAAGGGATCATCCTTGGTGAATTGGTCTTTTGCCCGTCCAGAGTCCTATTACGAAAAGTTATCAACCATGGCTGATAAAGTCAAGCAATATCGGGCGGACACGCCCTCCGTGGTGAAATGAGCCGGAAGTTGCAAACCGCTTACCCCGGAGGTATAGTTCCCGCGTATCCTTTCCCCCTCGGAGCAGATATCCGGCTCCATCCTGTCATTTTTTTTCTCCGGTGACGGAACCGGTTCCTGTCTCACTCCTGACGTCATCGACGACGCCAACCCCGTTCCGTCGGAAGAGTCTCCCTCCTGTGAGGCATCCGGAGTGACCGAGGAGTGGCCATGTCCGGGACAGTTTACGGGGTCACGCAAAATCCTGGAGACACCGGAAGGAGCCTTCCCGCGATCGACCATGTCATGGCCTTCGGTCAGTCGGATGGCTCCGCCCGGGACTTCGAAACTGAAGGGGTTCTTGAACCCCGGACAAGGGGATCCGGTCTCCGGAACCCTGGGTTGGGTGGCCCCTTTTTGAACGAAGGGGCCCTCCCCCTCTCTCATCCGTCGGCGAAGGGTGCCATCTTGCCGATGATTCCTCTTGATTCCGGACACATTTTAAGGACAAGGGCAGGATTTGGGGGGGGAGGCCGGCCTCGGCGCCATCGTGAAAAAATATTCCGGCGAGTCTCTTCTGGCCACGGAGAGCTCCCCTCCCTTGAAGTCACCGGCCCTCTGGGTCGTTGATTCCGGCTCGCCGGTCCTGCTCCTGGAAGGCTCGTCCTGGCAAAAGACAGAGGGGAAGAATGCATGAACTCTCGCTCGTGATGAATCTCCTTGAGCTCTGCGAGGCCGAGGCTTCCCGGGGCGGTTTCGACAGGATCGACCGGATCGTCCTGGAGGTGGGGGAGCTTTCGGGAGTTTCTCTTCCCGCGCTCCGCTTCAGTTTCGACGTGGTCGCCCGGGGATCCGTCACCGAATCGGCCGTCCTTGAAATCAGGGAGACTCCGGGGACCGGCTGGTGCCTTCATTGTGAAGAGACTGTGCCTCTTCGGGACCCCTTGAGGGAGTGTCCCGCTTGCGGAAGCCCGGGGCTCCTCCCCACAGGAGGAACGGAGTTCCGTCTTTGCGAACTGGTCGTCCGGGACAGGCGAACGCTGGAAAAATCCGGCAAAGGAGTGGGGTAATGTGCGTGGAATGCGGATGCGGGGCACCGGGGCATGGGGTCGGGGGAGAGAGGAGACGGGGTAATGTTCTTCCTCACCACCATCAGGATCATCATGAGGGAGAGGGGCACGAGGGCTCCGGTCCGGGGGCATTCCTCCCTCTCCCGGAGGAGCCGGAAGTTAATCGGACGATCCGGATCGGGCAGGACATCCTGGAAAAGAACAACCGCATCGCCCGCGACAACCGGGATTTTTTCCGGGAGCACGGCCTATTCGTCCTGAACCTCCTCTCGGCTCCGGGATCGGGGAAAACCACCCTTCTTGAACGGACCATCAGCGCCCTGGGGACCACGTGTCCCATGGCCGTCATCGAGGGAGACCAGGAGACCTCCCGTGATGCGGACCGGATCCGGAGGCTGGGGGTTCAGGCGGTCCAGATCAACACGGGAGCCGGTTGCCATCTCGATGCCCACCAGGTGGCCCATGCGGCAGGCGATCTCGAACTTTTTCCCGGGACGGTCCTGGTCATCGAAAATATCGGGAACCTGGTCTGTCCGGCTCTTTTTGACCTTGGAGAGACCGCCCGTGTCGTTCTTTTTTCGGTGACGGAAGGGGAGGACAAGCCCCTCAAATATCCCCGGATCTTCCGGGGGGCCGACCTGACCCTTCTTACCAAGTCGGATCTTCTTCCCCATCTGGACTTCGACCGGACCCGGGCGGAAAGCTCCCTCCGCGGGGTCAACCCCCGGGGAGAGATCATCGCCCTGTCCTCCCGGACAGGGGAAGGGTTCGGTCTCTGGCTCTCCTGGCTTCTGGCCCACCGGGAGAAGGCCGGGTCTCTCCCCCAGGCCCGGGCCTGAGGCGGAGAGCCCCATGAATCCGCATCCGGCGAAAACGGAAGGGCCATCCTTCGAGGATGGGGCTTCGGATCTGGTCCGGTTCTCCCTTGAGATCTCGGGACGGGTCCAGGGGGTGGGCTTTCGGCCCTTCGTTGTCCGCCTGGCGGGGGAATTGTCTCTTGCGGGCTTGGTTGCCAACACCCCCGGGGGTGTCCATCTGGAGATTCAGGGGCCCCGGAGCTGTCTTGGCAGGTTTCTTGAGGAGCTTGTGCGAAGGGCCCCTTCCGGCTCCAGAATCGACCGGCTCAGTCGGACAAAGTTGGCACCCAGGCCGCGGGAGAAGGGGTTTTTCATCCGCCAGTCCCGGGAGAGGAGAGGGGAGGAGGGAGACATCTCCCAGCTCCGGCCGGATTCGTCAGTCTGTCCGGACTGTCTCCGGGAGCTCTTCGACCCGGAAGACCGCCGGTTCCGTTACCCGCTGATCTCCTGTACCGTTTGCGGTCCCCGGTATTCGATCGCCCTCCGCCCTCCCTTCGACAGGGTCCGCACCACCCTCCGGCGTTTTCCCCTGTGTTCCGCATGCCGGAGGGAGTTTGAGGATCCGGCAGACCGCCGTTTCCATGCCCAGACCCTGGGATGTCCGGAGTGTGGTCCGAAAACCTGGTTCATGGAGGGAGACGGGCGGGGAAGGAGAACCGAAGGCTATCTGGAAGAGGCGGGGCGCCGCCTCCGGTCGGGCGGAGTCCTTCTCGTCAAGGGGCTGGGAGGATTTCACCTAGCCTGCGATGCCCGGAACCGGGAGGCGATCCTTCGCATCCGGGCTCTCAAAAACCGGCCGGAGAAGCCTTTGGCGGTGATGGCGGGATCTCTGGCCATGGCGGGGACCTTGGCCAGAATCTCTCCGGCGGCCCGCCGTCTTCTGCTGGCCCCGGAGAACATGATCGTTCTGCTGCCCTACCGGAAAGGGGCCCCGGTTGCCCGGGAGAGTCTCACTCCCGGCCTCGACCGGATCGGCCTCTTTCTTCCCTCGACCCCCCTTCATCACCTTCTTTTCGGGGAGGACGGAGAGGATCTTCCCCCCCTCGTCATGACGAGCGCCAATCCGGAGGGGCGTCCGATTGCCGCAAGCCTCCGGGAGGCCCTGGGGTTTTTCCGGGGAAAGGTGGAGGGCATCCTCGCACATGGCCGTCCTGTCCGGGAACGCCAGGACGACAGTCTGGCCCTTCCTTCAAAAAAAGGGGCCGTTCTTCTTCGCCGCTCCCGGGGATGGGTCCCCGCCTCCTTCGGGATTGTCCGGGGAAAAGGCCCTTCCTCCGGACCGGTCGTGCTGGCCCTGGGGGCTCACCAGAAGATCGCTCCCTGCCGGGTCCGGAACGGACGGGCCCTGCTCCTCCCCCATCTGGGGGATCTCGAATCCTTCGAGAGCCAGGAATCGTTCAGGGAGACCCTGGTGCGATTCATCGAGCGGGAGAGGAGCCGGCCGACCCATCTGGCCTGCGATCTCCACCCGGACTTTCCCTCGAGCCGGCTGGCCTTCTCCCTGGGCGCCGAATGGGGGATTCCGGTGACTCCCGTCCAGCACCATCACGCCCATGTGGCCTCGGTGATGGCCGACCGGGCCATGGAGGGAGCTGTCCTGGGACTGGCGCTGGACGGGTTCGGGCTGGGAACGGACGGAAGCTTCTGGGGGGGGGAGCTTCTCCGGGTGGACCGTTCGGGATGGACGCGCCTGGGCCATTTTTTTCCGTTTCCCGTTCCGGGAGGGGCCCGGGCCTTCCGGGAGCCCTGGCGGATGGGGATGGCGGTGCTTCTTGCCCTGGGGCGGAAAGAGGAGGCTCTCCGGCGCTTTCGGGCCCCGGGGGCCGGAGATCTTCTGGGCCTTCTTGACGGGGGACACCCGGGCCTCTTTCCCAAAACCACGAGCGCCGGACGCCTTTTTGATGCGGCCTACGCCCTTCTGGGGGGCCGGGAACGGCTTTCGTACGAGGGACAGGGAGCGATGGAGCTCGAGGCCTGGGCCCGAAAGGGGCCTCCGGATCCGGTCGACCGGACCGGAGGCTTCCACCGGATCAGCGCAGGAATCCTCGACTTTCGTCCGCTTTTCGACCATCTCGCCAAAGAGCCGTCCCGGGAGAGGGGCGCCCGTCTTTTTCACGAGGCCCTCGCGACGGGACTTTGGGAGTGGGTTCAAATCGGACGGGAGCAGACTGGGCTCTCGACTCTCATCTTGTCGGGAGGGGTCTTTCAGAACCGCCTGTTGGCAGGACTCCTCCGGAAGCGCCTCGAAGGCACAGGAATGAGGATCGTCGAACCCCTGCGGGTTCCGGCAAACGACGGGGGACTGGCCCTGGGACAGGCCTGGGCCGTGTGGTCCCGGGAAAATTCCGCCCGAATCGGGTAAGGGGGAGAAGGACCGATGTGTCTTGCTGTTCCGGCAAGGGTGGAGGAGATTCTGGGGGAGTCACAGGCCAGGGTGCGCCTGGGAGGCGTCCTCCAGGAGGTCTCGACCGTTCTGGTCGGGGATCTCCGGAAGGGGGACTTTGTCATCGTCCATGTGGGCTTTGCCTTGAGCCGGCTCGACCCGGAGGAGGCAGAGAAGACGCTCGCCCTCATGAGGGAGGCCGCCGGCTTCGAAGGAGGGGAGGATGTCCGATCTCAGATATCTTGAGTCATTTCGTGATCCGGAGATTGGCCGGTCCCTTCTGGCTTCGCTTGGTATCCTGGCCAGGAGGCTCCCCCGGACCCCCGTGCGGATCATGGAATTTTGCGGAGGCCATACCCATGCCTTTCACCGGTTCGGGCTTCTCGAACTCCTTCCTCCGGAAATCCGGATGGTCCATGGGCCGGGATGCCCGGTTTGCGTCCTTCCCAAGGGCCGGATCGACGCGGCGATCGATCTCTCCCTGGAAAAGGGAGCCGTTCTCGCAACCTACGGAGACGTCCTCAAGGTCCCGGGCTCGCACCAGAGGACCCTCATGAAGGCCCGGGCCAGAGGAGGGGAGATCAAAACCGTCGTCTCCGCCATGGAAGCCCTGGCCCTGGCGGAGACCCATCCCGACCGGGAAGTCGTCTTCTTCGCCATCGGATTCGAGACGACCACCCCCCCCACGGCCGCCGTGATCCTGGAAGCCAAGAGACGGGGTCTTCGGAATTTTTCCGTCTTCGCAAACCATGTGCTGACCCCATCCGCCATGGAGGCCATCCTGTCAGGGACATCCCTCGACGGCATCATCGGTCCCTCCCATGTCAGCACGGTCATCGGCACACGCCCCTACGACTTTGTGGCCCGGATCCACAAGGTTCCCCTGGTGGTGGCAGGATTTGAGCCTCTGGACATCCTGCTGGCCCTCCGGATGCTCCTCTCCCAGATTGCCGAAGGCCGTTCCGAGGTGGAAAACGAATATGCCCGCGCGGTGGCTCCTGAAGGGAATCCCCGGTCGCTCGAGCTGATATCCCGGGTCTTCGAAAGGGCTCCCGCCCTCGAATGGCGGGGTCTCGGGCTCCTGCCCCAAAGCGGTCTAGCGATCCGGGAAGAGTTTGGTTTTTTCGATGCCCAAAGACGGTTTTCGATCGAGGTCGGCCATGTCTCCGACCCGGGGATCTGCGAATGCGGAGACATCCTGAAGGGCGTCAAGGGACCCCGGGATTGCCGGATATTCGGAACGATCTGCACCCCCGACACGCCGGTCGGAGCCTGCATGGTCAGCGCGGAGGGGGCCTGTGCGGCCGTTTTCCACTACGGAGACCGGGAGGGGGCGGTCTCGTGAGCGGGGGACGGGGATCAACGGGCCCGAGGCTCGATCTTGAAAAGGGGCGCGTGGAGATGGTCCATGGAAGCGGGGGACGGGCTTCCTGTCAGCTCGTGGAAGAGATTTTCCTCCCGGCTTTCGACAATCCGTGGCTCAGAAAGGAGGGCGACCAGGCCCAGTTGGACCTTTCGGAGGGGCGGTGGGCCATGAGCACGGATTCATTCGTGATTTCGCCTGTTTTCTTTCCGGGAGGGGACATCGGATCTCTCGCCGTCCACGGGACGGTGAACGATCTGGCCATGGGAGGGGCGCTTCCCCTCTACCTGACGGCAGGGTTTGTTCTCGAGGAGGGATTTCCTCTGTCCGACCTTGTCCGGATCGCCCGGAGCATGGGGGCGGCGGCCCGGTCCTGCGGGGTCTCTGTGGTGGCGGGAGACACCAAGGTCGTGGAACGGGGCAAGGGGGACGGGATCTACATCAACACCGCCGGGATAGGAAGGATTCCCTCCGGGGTCAATCTTGATCCTTCCGGAATCCGGCCGGGAGATGCCCTCCTTCTGTCGGGACCGGTGGGCGACCACGGGGCGTCCGTTCTCGCCGCCCGGGAAAACTGGGGTCTCGCCACCTCGCTCTGTTCCGATTCGGCGCCCCTCCACGGTCTGGTGGGGGCCATGGTGGAAAGTGGCCCGGGGCTGGTCTGTCTCCGGGATCCGACCCGGGGAGGGGTGGCCGCGACACTGAACGAATGGGCCCGCCTTTCGGGGCTTTCCTTCGAGATCGAGGAGGCCGGACTCCCTATCCGGCCTGAAGTGAAAGGTGTTTCCGAACTTCTGGGGATCGATCCTCTTTACCTGGCCAACGAAGGCCGGCTTCTGGCCGTGTGCCGCCCCGAAGCGGCCGACACCCTCCTTCGGGCGATGAGAAATCACCCCGCCGGACGTGAGGCGGTCTCACTCGGACGGGTCGGAAGAGGACACCCGAACTTCCCCTCGGGGAGTGTCCGGATGAAGACTCTCATGGGCGGAACCCGGACGGTGGACTGGCTTCTGGGGGATCCGCTCCCCCGGATTTGCTGAAAGGAGCCGAAGGATGACAGGTTTTCCCGGACCCGCAACAGGGTGGACATCTTCCTTCTCCCTGGCCCGGGGATCTGCCGCCGAAAGCCTCTTCCTTGTCCTGATGGCTTTAGGGATGGGGGTCCGCCATGGTCTCGATCCCGATCATCTGACGGCCATCGATGCCCTCCTGAGATTCCAGTCGGTCCGGAAAAGGATGGTCCGATGGACCGGTCTCCTCTTTTCTCTGGGCCACGGGATTGTCGTCCTGACGCTTGGAGGGCTCATTGTCAAGCTGGTCCTTCTTCATGTCCGGATCCCTCCGCCCCTCTCCCTTGCGGGAGGCCTCTTCTCGGGTCTTTTCCTCCTGGGAATGGCCGGGGCCAACGGCATTTCCCTGGCCCGGTCGGGGCCAGGAATTCCCTTTTCGCCCGTGGGTCCCCGGGCCCGGATCCTTCTCCGGTCCTTCCCCCTCGACCGGCCGGTCTTCGCCGTTCTTCTCGGAATGCTCTTTGCCGTCTCCTTCGACACCCTCTCCCAGACGGTCATCTTCTCCCTTGCCGCCGCCTCCCTGGGAGGGAAGCTGGAGGGGCTGGCCGTGGGGATCGCCTTTGTGCTGGGAATGAGCCTCTCCGACGGAGCCAACGGGCTCTGGATCGCCCGCCTGATTGAACGGTCCGATCTCGGGGGCGTGCGCCTGTCGCGGGTGATGGGGTGGACGGTGGTCCTTTTGAGTCTTCTCGTCGGCCTTTTCGTCCTGGTGACGACATTCATGAAGGATGCCATTTTCGACTCTCCCCTGACCGAGACACTGACAGGAGTCGGGGTGATCCTGGTTCTGTCCCTGGCCTATTTTTGGGGAAGCCGTTTTGTCCGCGACCCCTCCCCCTGATTCCGGGTCCTTCGTCCTCTCTCTGAAAAAAGATCTCCCCTGGCATTCTCCCGTGGAGGTTGGCCCCTTTTTTGGGCGGCCTGACAGAAGGCAGGAGAGATTTCGGGGGATTAAGTCAGTCTTCGGGACGTCTTTTCGGTTCTGAAAACCACTGCACCGACAGGGGGTGTCCCAGGCCGATCTCACGGCTTTCGGTCGCCAGGAGGGAGAGTGATTCGTCCGACTCCTCGAGATCACGTGGCATGACCCTGAGGACCGGGGCCCGGTAGGACAGGGCGGCCTCCTCCCCGCCCGAGGAGAGGAGAATGTCTCGCGCGAGTCCCAGGAGGGGAGAAAGGAGGCCCAGAAGGCGCTGGTCTTCCTTGGTCAGGTGGCGAAGGTAGGGATGGCCTTTCTTTTTGGCCCGTCCCGTCCGGTCTTCCGTCTGGCAAAGGATGAGACCGCACAGGAGGCGGTCTCGCTGGGAGAGTCCCGGAAGATCCCCATGCAAAAGGAGATCCCAGAGCTCCCGGGTGTTGGGAGACGGGTTGTAAAATACGGGGAGCAGGGCCAGGGTTCCCATCATGTCGCAAAGGAGGAGAAGTCTGGCCGACTGGAGGGAGGCCGGCAGAAGAAGCCTGAGGAGTTCGTGAAGGGTCTCCCGAAGCGGCTTCGAATCCCGGATCCGGCCATAACGGCGGGAGAGGCGCCGGAGTGTCGCACGGCCTACAGGACCTTCCTCAATGGCGTTGGCCTTGTGATAGAGCTCCATGAAGAGCCCCTGACGGAGTCCGTAGTGGGAAAAGGTCAGAAGGGGGGACCCGGAGAGGGAGGTGATCGCACTGATGACCGAAAGTCCCGCGGGAAGGATGTCGGCCCGGTCAGCCCCGATGTTGAAGGTCCGCGCCTGCTCGGGAGTGAGCCTGCGGCCTGTCCGTTTCGTGATCCGGGCCACCTCCCGGGCGGGAATCTCGTAATGGTGGATGTCGGGGAAAAAGGGGTAGGAGCGGATTTTTTGCGAAATGCGCGCCAGCTGGCGAGCCGTTCCACCCACTCCGATCAGGGCCGGAAAGGATCGGTCGAAGAGTCCGGACTCATCAAGCGTGGTAGAGATATATCGCTCCATTTTTTTCCATTCGGCGGGAGTCGGCCGTCCCCGATTTTCGAAAAACATCTCGGTCAGACGGACGGCGCCCAGTGGAAGGGTCAGGATTTTCCTCGGGCGATTGTCCCGGAGATCGATCAGTTCGGCGCTCCCGCCTCCGATGTCGAAAACGAGGGCATCCGGCTGGTCGAACCCGTTCTGGACCCCAAGACAACTGTACCGGCCCTCCTGTTCTCCCGAAAGGATCTCGACCTCTCCTGAGAGGGAGGCTGACAGGCGCTCGAGAACCTCATCGCGGTTTTTGGCATCCCTGACAGCCGATGTGGCGACACACCGGACCTCATCGGCCTGATGGAGACCGATCCGGCGGCGAAAATCTTCAAGGGCCCGGCAGGCCCGGTCGATGGCCTCCTTCGTGATCAGAAGCGAAGGATACATTCCTGAGGCGATTCGGGCGGAACTCTTGTAGCGGGCGACGGTCCAGAAATCGCCTCCCCGGATCGCCACGATCTCGAGGCGCATGGAGTTCGATCCGATGTCGATGAGGGCAATTTTCTGGAGGCTCATGGCTTGATTGTGCCACAGCACAGGACGACTTCCAAGGAGAATTGGTCGGGTCCGGAAGAGTTCGATTGATCCCGGGAAATCTTGGGTTATAATGGGAAAACTGATCAAGGGGCCAACGGCCCGTCCTCCAGTCGGCGGGGCACGCCCTTTCCATGCCAATATCCGAAAGGACCGGAATGTCGGAGTACTCCCTTCCTGCCAAGGAACGCAAGCAGGACGTCGTCCAGAACATGTTCACCTCGGCCGCCAAGGCCTACGACATCAACAATTCCGTCCTGAGCCTTGGCCAGCATCACCGGTGGAAGCGCCTGACGATTGATCTTTTGAAGATCGAGAAAGGCCATGTGATTCTGGACCTGTGCGGGGGAACCGCCGACCTGTCTCTTCTGGCCGCGGAGAAGGCGGGAGGGGAAGGCCTTGTCATGACCGTCGATCTCAATATGGCCATGCTCCGTGTGGGCCTTTCCAAGGCCCGATCCCGGGTCATCGACGGCCTGAAGGAGAGAAAGAGCCGGGCACGGCCGGTCATGATCCAGGCAAATGCTGAAAACATTCCCCTTCCCGCGGGATCGGTGGACCGCCTGACGGTGGGATTCGGCCTCAGGAACGTGACCAATCTCGATGTGGCCCTGTCGGAAATTTACAGGGTCCTGAAGCCGGGCGGCCGATTTGCTTGCCTGGAGTTTTCCCATCCCGTCAATGCCCTTTGGGACGGGTTGTACCGTTTCTATTCCTTTTACATACTGCCAAAAATCGGAAAATGGATATCTAGGGACAATACGGGGATCTACGAATACCTGCCGGCGTCGATCGCGAAATTTCCTGACCAGGAGATATTCAGCGAGACGATCAGGAAGGCCGGATTTTCCAATGTCGTCTACCGGAACCTGTCGGGAGGGATCGTGGCGATCCATATGGGAGATAAGTAATGGAGACAATGGAACTGCCCATGGTGGCGGGGACGGTGACCCGGCCACCCAGCCTGTACCGGAGGATTCTCTTCGTCTGGCTTCCTGTTCGCCAGATCTTTCCGGTGGGAATCGGCTATCTCGTGAACTGGATCCACCGGGAGCATCCGGAAGTGACCCTGGAGGTTCTCGACCTGACCCGATTCGAGGAACCCGACCAGATGAAGGCCCTGATCTCCAGGATCGAGGAATTCTCCCCCGATCTCCTGGCCTATTCCTGGCGCGATGTCCAGATCTTCGCTCCCCACGAGGGAGACAACTCCCTCCGCCGGGCCTTCGAATTTTATTATTCCCCCAATCTTCTCACCCGGGCCTATGCCGCCTGGGATGGCCTTCGCATGGTCTGGAAATACCGTTCCGAATTCCACAAGAAGCTCCGCTTCATCAAGGAGGGGGTCCGTCGGGCCCCCAAGGCCCGTGTCATGGTAGGGGGCGGAGCCTTTTCCGTCTTTGCCGAACAGATCATCAGGCTCCTTCCCGAGGGGGTCATCGGGGTGGTCGGAGAGGGCGAGGAGGCCATGATCAAGACCCTGGAGGGGCGGCCGGTCGATGACGAACGGGTCATCACCCGCAAGGGGTCCCAGATCGTCCTGGGCAAAAAGGCCGGGGCCGTGGAAATCCGTCGCGCCCCCTTCGATCTTGCCTATCTTGAATCGGTTTTCCCCGGCCATGAGATCTACCACGGGAAAACGGTCGGCATTCAGACCAAGCGGGGATGTCCCTACGGATGCTCCTTCTGCCTCTATACCTACATCGAGGGGAAACGGGTTTACTATCGTGACCCCGAGGAGGTGGTTGAGGAAATCCGCCAGTACCGGGACAGGTGGGGAATAAAAAACTTCTGGTTCGCCGATGCCCAGTTCATCCCCGGCGTCAAGGCGGTGCCGGAGGCCCTTTCGCTTCTGACGGCCCTCCGGGACAGCCGTCTCGACATCACCTGGAGCGGGTATATCCGCACAAGCCTCATCTCTCCCGAGATGGCGCGCCTGATGGTGGAGTCGGGGATGGGAGACCTTGAAGTGGCGATCACCTCGGGGTCCCAGGAGATCCTGGACTCCCTCAAGATGGGCTTCCGCCTCGAGGGGCTGATGGAAGGGTGCCGCAATCTCAAGGAGGCCGGCTACCGGGGAAAGATCATCCTGAACTATTCCCTGAACGCCCCCGGAGAGACGCCGGAGTCCCTGGCCTGTGCGGTCGAGAGCTACGAGGAGATCTGCGACATCTTCGGGCCGGAAAATGTCTACCCCATGGTCTTCTTTCTGGCGGTCCAGCCCCACACGAGTTTCGAAAAGCGTCTCATGAGGGAAGGGTGGCTCGACCCGGACTACGACCCCATCTCCCTCAATCCCTGGACGATCAGAAAGCTTCTCTACAATCCCGGACCCTTGGGTGAGCTGATCGCGAAGGCCTGTCTTCTGGCCTGGGACATCGAGCCCATGGCCATGGGGCGCGTGGTGATGCGGGAGATCAAGAGATCCCTGGGAATTGCCGGGGTTTCGGCCAAGGGATCGGTTGTGGCCCGGGCCTCGTGAAGGAAAAAACGGAGCCGAAAGCTATGGAGGCGATTCTTGAAGGCCCGGTTCCGGCCGGCTTTTCCCGCCTTCCGGGCCCCTTCCGGATGCTGCTTGGTCTTGACGGAACCCTGACCCGATCCCTCACCTTTCTCTCGGGGGAGAGGGTGGAGGTCGAAACCGTTCTACTTCCGGACTCTCCGGAAGGGCAGAGAAAGGTCTATCTCCGGGTTCCCACCCTGGGACGCCTGGTCTTCGCCAGAACCCGCCTTCTTCCATCCCCGGGGCGGGGATCGGATCCCTTTATCGCCACCCTCCTGCGGGGAGACCTGGCCATTGGCCAGTCGATGGAGGCCCGCTACGGCCCCCTACTCAAGGATGAATTTTCTGTCTTCTCCGTCTTCGGCCCCTTCGATTCCGATGGACCCAGCGAACCGGGGGAGACCTGGGCCCGGTCCTACCGGATGAGGACCCGGGAGGGACTCTCTCTCAGGATCGAGGAGTTTTTTCTCCCTCCCCTTTTGCGTCTTGCCGGAGGCCAAACCCCATGAGAGGCCGGCTCCTTGCCACGCTGGAGCTGATCCGGTTTGACCGGCCCATCGGCTGGATACTCCTCTTTCTTCCCGCCGGGTGGGCCCTCCTTCTGGCCCGGCCCGGAGAGGTTCCCTGGAAATGGATCACCATTTTCCTGGCCGGATCCTTTCTGACGCGGTCGGCAGGATGTGTCATCAATGATTTCTTCGACCGGAAGATCGACGGGAAGGTCGCCCGGACGAAGTTGCGTCCCCTGGCCGACGGTCGCCTGTCCGTCTCCTGGGCCCTCGGGATCTTCGCTCTCCTGACTCTTCTCTCGGCCTCCCTTCTCCTGTTCTTCTCCGGGGGGGCCATCCTGGTGGCTGTGCTGGGGTACGGCTCAGCGGTGGTCTATCCCCTGATGAAACGCTTTTTTCCGCTTCCCCAGCTCTTCATGGGGATCCCCTTCGGGGCGACGGCTCCCCTCATGGCCTGGATCCAGCTCACGGGAAGGATTTCCCTCTCCGGGATTCTCCTGGCCCTGGCCGGACTTTTCTGGGCCACGGCCTACGACCTGATCTATGCGGTCGCCGATCTGCCGGATGACAGAAAGGCCGGGATCCGCTCCGGAGCGGTCACCTTCGGAGACTCCCTCTGGGCCGTCTTCCTTTTTTTCTCCGTTCTGGCGGCCCTTCTTCTGTGGGTGGCCGGGCGTTCCCTGCCCCAGTCGGGATGGCTTTTCCTCTCCCTTCTCCTCTTCCTTTGCGTCGTGCTCTGGCAGTCCCTCAGAATCAAAAGGGGGCTCTCCGGGGAGGAACCCCTTCGCCTTTTCCGCTCCCATGCTCTCCTGGGAGCCCTCATCCTGGCGGGGTTCTGGACCTCCTCTCCGACCCTTGTGTGAGGAACGACAACCGGTCTCCCCGCCGTGCCACGGGGGAGCCTTCATGGAGGTGACAATGATTCCGGCAGGAAAAAAAATGTTTTGGGGTCTTTTTATGGCGATCCTTGTCCTGGCACCCCTCCTCGCCTATGCCTCATCGGGAATCCGGGTGACCAGCACCGCCTTTAAAAACGGAGGCCGGATCGGGGAGAAATACGTCTTTTCCGGATTCGGGTGCAAGGGCAGGAATGTCTCCCCCGAAATCCGGTGGGGCACCCTTCCCCGGGGAACGAAAAGTGTCGCACTGACCGTGTACGACCCGGATGCCCCCACCGGTTCCGGCTGGTGGCACTGGGTGGTTTACAATATTCCCCCCTCCGTCCATGAGCTTCCCGAAGGGGTCGGAACGAAGGAGGGCCGGCGCCTTCCGGCCGGAGCCGTCCAGGCCGTGACGGACTTCGGGGCTCCGGGCTATGGCGGGCCCTGTCCGCCAAAAGGAGACCGCCCCCATCACTACATCATCACCGTCTATGCCCTGAAGACCCCGAAGCTCGGGGTGTCGCCCGGGGCGTCGCCGGCCCAGGTCGGCTATTTCCTCCATTTTAATACGATCGGAAAGGGGAGGCTCGTGGGGCGATACGGGAGATAGAGGTCAAGGGGGAGATTAGTCTTCCGGGATTGCCTCTGGTGATTCGTGACTTGCGATTTTTGATTTCTTCGGATATTCTCAAGGAATCGGCGACGCACCTCTTTGCCGCCCGAACTATTACAATATCCTGACTGGAGGTTCCAGAATGGCTCCCATTCAAACCGTTGGTAACTGGACTGCGCTGGAGTGGGTAATCCCGATCGCGCTTGGGTTTGCAATTGTCGCTGGCTGGTTTATGGCCATCTCATCCATCTATTCCAATCCCGACAAGTAGGTTTCCGTGCCGGTCGTTTTTTAGGAATTCCTGATGCGGGTCATCGCGGAAATCAAAAAGATGTGGACCGATGCCCGGCCGATATTTTTCATATTGGCCGGTGTCATCGGTCTTTTTCTTCTCCTTTTCGGTTCCATGATGTGGGGTTTGCTGGGCAAGGATTCCTTCAGCCATTATTCCCACCCTTCCTCCCCTCCTTCCGCCAGTCCTCAAAAATAATGTCGGGCCCGCCGATCTTGTGATCACCCCGGGCCGATCCCCTCTGCCCCTGAAGGACCTCCCTCCCCAGGCCCATCCGAAATGACACGCTTTTTCCCGCCCGGCAAATCCGGCCCGTCAAAGAATGAGCCCTTCCATGGGTCCCGAATGTGACAAAGAAGGATCTGCGCCCGGACAATATCAAGACGGGGAGAATTTCCAAAAGGGTCGGGTCCCGGACCTTTCCGGAGCGAAAGGGGGGATCGGGCACCCCCTGACAAGAGACCCATGACGATAGGCTTGCCTTTCCGGCAGCGATGGTTGAATTCCAAGAGCCGTAACGGTTACTCTTTAAAGATGTGCGCTGCAGGTCTTACAGTGAACCAGAGTCATATGAAACAGGGAAACAGGTGAATTTCGGGAAAGGATAGTTTTATGGCAGGTGGCGGCGAGGGACTGAGCCCGGTCGAGAAAAAAACTCTGGTCGGCCTCAGCATGATTTTTGCAATCAGGATGTTTGGACTTTTCATTGTGCTTCCGGTGATCAGTCTCTATGCCCGGACGCTACCAGGAGCGGACCCCTTGTGGCTCGGATTGGCCCTGGGAGGCTATGGCCTTTCCCAGGCGATTCTCCAGGTCCCGTTCGGGATGCTGTCCGATCGTTTCGGACGAAAGCCGATCATCATCATCGGGCTTCTGATCTTTGCCGGCGGATCGGTCTTTGCCGCGACCGCCCATTCGGTTCTCGGACTCTTCGTCGGACGGCTCCTTCAGGGAGCTGGCGCGGTGGCATCGGTGGTGATCGCACTGATGGCCGATCTCACACGGGAAGAGTACCGGACACGGGCCATGGCCGGCATCGGGATTTCGATCGGACTTTCCTTTGCCGTCGGGATGGTCGTGGGGCCGATCGTGGGAGCCCATTATGGAGTCTCCTCCCTCTTCTGGCTGACAGCCGTTCTCTCTCTTTTGGGTATCGCGATCCTGCTCCTGGTCGTCCCCAACCCTGTGGGTGCGGTACACAAGAACGAAATGGAGCTTTCCTTATCGCAGCTTGGGTATGTTCTCAGAAATCCGGCCCTTCTCCGGATCGACATTTCCGTCTTCACCCTGCACCTTTTTCTCACCGGGGTCTTTGTGAGCTTCCCGGTCCTGCTCCACAAGTACATGTCGGCCCAAAGCATGTGGAAGGTCTACCTGCCCGTGATTCTGGGCGGGATGTTCCTCATGGTGCCGGGCATGATCGTGGCCGAGAAGCGCAAAAAGCTCAAGGTGGCGTACCTGATCGCCATCGCCCTCATCGTCCTGAGTTTCGTGGTCTTCCTGATGGGATACCGAACCGAAGTTGGCCTGATCGCGGGTCTTTCGGTATTCTTTGTCGGATTCAACCTCCTGGAGCCGCTCATGCCCTCCATCATGACCCGCTTTGTCCGGACCCGGACGCGGGGAACCTCCTCGGGGGTTTTCAATATGAGCCAGTTTCTGGGAGCGTTTTTAGGGGGGGCCCTGGGCGGAGCCCTTGTCACGGTTTCGAACGAGGCCTTTTTCATCGGGATGCTGGTGATCGCCCTCATCTGGTTTTTTATCGCGCTGGGGCTCACTGATCCGAACCTTCTCGAAACATTCGAGCGTCCGGTGGAAAGGGAACTCTCCGATCCCATGCCTCTCGTCCGCCAGATGGGAGACATGGCCGGGGTGGTCGACTGCCGGTACCGGGAGGCCGAGAAAGTCCTCTGGGTCAAATATCTCCGGGACCGCATCACGCCGGAAGATCTCGAAAGAAAGCTTGCCGGATTGCTCGAAGCCTGACAAATAAGAAAGGTCCCTGTGACGCCCATCCAGCGATTCCGCCTTTCTCTTTTGCTGTTTTTCCTCCTGATCGGAGGGGGAACACTCGGATATGTGGAGATCGAAGGATGGGGTTGGGTGGACTCCCTCTTCATGACGGTCATCACCCTGTCCACCGTCGGTTACCAGACGGTTCATCCCCTCGACAGGGCCGGCCTTTTTTTTACGATGGCCCTGATCGTCGTGGGGGTCGGCACGCTGGGTTATGCGATCGCCACCCTTTCGGAAACCATCCTTGAAGGACATCTGCAGAGTTTCTGGGGAGGCCGCAAGATGGAGCGGATGATCGAAAAGCTTGAGAACCATGTGATTGTCTGCGGATTCGGCCGGATCGGTTCGCTGACGGCGGTCGCCCTGGCAGATCGGGATATTCCCTTTGTCGTTGTGGAGGAAAATCCCGACCTTGTCAAGGAAATCGTCGGGAAGAAATTCCTGGTGGTGATGGGAAACGCGACCGAGGAAGGGGTTTTGAGGAAGGCCGGGATCGACCGGGCCCAGGCGTTGCTGGTGACCCTGTCGACGCGAGTCGCCGACGCCGCCTATATCGTGATGAGCAGCCGGATCGACCACCCGGGCCTGACGATCATCGCCATGGCCAACGATTCCCGGACTGAGGCCAAACTCTTGAAGGCGGGGGCGAACAAGGTCGTCTCCCCTTTCATTCTCGGGAGCAACCGCATGGTGATGGCCCTCACCCAGCCGACCCTCCTCGATGTCATGGATGTGGTGACGACCCGGGACGGGATGGGACTCACCTTCGAAGAGCTGGTGGTTCCGGAGATCTCCCCTTTTTGCGACCTGTCGATCGCCGAGATCGGGAAAAAGTTCGGGATCCGTTCCCACATCATCGCTATCCGGCCGGCCGGAGGCAAAAATTTCGTCCTGCCGACGGCCCAGAGTGTTTTGCGGGGGATGGACCAGATCGTCATGATCGGTTCCCGGGACGAATTCGAACGGATCAGGGTCCTGATGGCGGGGGAGCAGGAATCCGGAGTCCGGACATGACCAAGCAGGGGGAGGCAAGAGGTGAAGCTTGAGGAAGGGGCTCATCCGTCACCGTTATCAAACGCCCAATGGGCGGCCCGCGGAAGCCGGGTGCTGGTGGGAAACGTCCGCCGGGAGGAGCTGGTTTTCCGGAAGGGAAGGGGAACCTGGCTCTACGACGTGGAAGGGCGACCCTATCTCGACTTCCTGGGAGGTGTGGCGATCCATGTTCTGGGCCATTGCCATCCGAGGGTTACGGTCTCGGTCCAGAAACAGGCCCAGCGACTGCTTCACACCTCCAATCTCTATTACCACGAACCCCAGATCCTTCTGGCGGAATTTCTTGTCAGTAAAACATTTGCCGACAAGGTCTTCTTTGCCAACTCGGGCACGGAGGTGGTGGAGGCGGCCATCAAGCTTGTCCGACGCTATGGAGCCAAGACCGGCAGGTTTGGGATCATGGGCCTTGAGGGCAGTTTTCACGGGAGAACTCTGGGAGCCCTGACCCTGACAGGCCAGAAAAAAATCCGGGAGGGGATCGGTCCCCTTCCGGAGGGATTCGACTGGGGGCCGTTCAACGACTTCGAGGGAGTCGTCAGGAAGGTGACCCCGGAGACGGTTGCCATCTTCGTGGAGCCGGTCCAGGGGGAGGGAGGGGTCATTCCTGCCGACCCCGCCTTCCTTCGCGACCTCCGGCGGTTCACGCGGGAGAGGGACATCCTTCTCGTCTTCGATGAGATCCAGACAGGAATCGGCCGGACCGGAACCCTTTTTGCCTATGAATCCTATGATGTCGTTCCCGATATTCTCCTCTCGGCCAAGGCCCTTGGAGGCGGACTTCCTCTCGGGGCCCTTCTGACGACCTCTCCTCTGGCCGAATTTCTTCCTCCCGGATCCCACGGATCGACCTTCGGTGGCAACCCCCTGGCCTGCGCGGCGGGTCTTGCTGTCCTCGAGGCCCTATACGAAGAAGGGTATCTTCCGGAGGGAGGACAGCGGATCGCCGAAAATCTCTGGGACGAGCTGATCTCCCTGAAAGATCTTCATCCGGCCTGGATCCGGGAGGTCCGGGGCCGGGGGATGATGATCGGGCTCGTGCTCCCCGGCAGGGCCGTCGAGGTCAAGGACCGCTTTCTCCGGGAAAGGATCCTGGTCAATGCGACGGGGCCGGAGGTGATCCGTCTTCTTCCTCCCGTCAATCTCTCCCTGGAGGAGATTGCCACATTCATCCAGTCTGCGGACAGTATTTTTTCATCCTTGGGAAAACCCGGAGGTTCATGATCTTGAAAAAAAGCCAACATCGCTCCTTTCTGACCCTTCTCGAGCGGACTCCCCACGAGTTGCGGACCATCATGGACCTTGCCGGGCGGATCGACGCCGATCCGGAGGGATTCCGGACGCCGCTCGCCTGGAAGACCGTAGGACTTCTTTTCGAGAAGAGCTCGACACGGACACGACTCTCCTTTGAGGCAGGGATCCGCCAGCTTGGCGGGGGAAGCCTGTTTTTGGGGGGAGACATCCAGCTCGCGAGGGGGGAGACGATCGAGGATACGGCCCGGGTCATGAGCGCTTATCTCGACATGCTGGTCATCCGGACCTTTGGCCATGACCGGATCGAAGCCTTTTCCGCCTCGGCCGCAATCCCGGTCATCAACGGCCTGACCGACGGCCATCACCCCTGCCAGGCTCTGTCCGACTTCTACTTCATGGAAAAGGTCTTCGGATCCATTTCAGGACTTCGGTTGACCTATGTGGGGGATGGAAACAATATGGCCCGATCCCTGGCCGAAGGGGCCGCCCTTCTTGGGGTCCATCTGACTCTGGCCTCTCCTCCCGACTATTCGCTTCCGGAGACCGAGGTGGCAGGTCTCGACCGGAGCGCTAGGAGCGCTGGAGGAAGTGTCAGGACCCTGTCGGACCCGGTCGAGGCCTCGAGAGGAGCCAATGTCCTCTATACCGATGTCTGGACAAGCATGGGGCAGGAAGCAGAGTCGGCCATCCGGGAAAAGGCCTTCCGGGGATACTGCATCGACCGGAACCTTGTGGGGCTTGCCGATCCGGAAGTGATCGTCATGCACTGTCTTCCGGCTTACCGGGGAAAGGAAATCACCGCGGAGGTTATTGACGGACCCCGCTCGCGGGTCTTCGAGCAGGCGGCCGCCCGGCTTCCGCTCCAGAAGGCGATCATGATGTTCTGCATGGAAAGGGAGCAGTAGAAATGGAACAGAAAAAGAACGAGGGAAAGGACCGGCCCTCCCGGGTTGTCTTGGCCTACTCGGGGGGACTCGACACCTCGGTGGCAATCGTCTGGCTCAAGGAGACCTACGGGTGCGAGGTGATCTGCTACTGTGCCGACCTGGGGCAGGGAGAGGACCTTTCCGCCGTCTCGGAAAAGGCGCGGATGAGCGGAGCCTCCGACGTGGTCGTGGTCGACCTGCGGGAGATCTTCGTGCGGGATTATATCTTCCCGTTGATCCAGGCAGGGGCCGTCTACGAGGACGGCTATCTTCTGGGAACCTCCATCGCCCGGCCGCTGATCGCCAAGGTCCAGATGGAGATTGCCCGGGAGAGAGGGGCCGATGCGGTCGCCCACGGGGCGACCGGCAAAGGCAACGACCAGGTGCGATTCGAGCTTGCCTACTATTACTTCAATCCGCGGATCCGGATTCTGGCCCCCTGGAGGCTCTGGAATTTCACCAGCCGATCCGAACTCATCAACTATTCGAAAAAACATCAGATCCCCGTGACGGCCACCCTCGAGAAACCCTACAGCGTGGACCGGAACCTCTTCCATACGAGTTACGAGGGGGGCATCCTCGAAGATCCCTGGGTGGCACCTCCGGAGGAGATCTTCCAGCTGACACGGGATCCCCGGACCGGGCCCGACGAACCGGAGGAGGTGACGGTCTCCTTTGAAAAGGGGGTTCCGATCGCCATCAACGGCGCCCTTCTGTCGCCGCTTGACCTCATGGAGAAGGCGAACAGCCTGGGGGCGCTCCACGGAATCGGCCGGGTCGACCTCGTGGAAAGCCGATTTGTCGGCATGAAGTCCCGGGGCGTCTACGAGACCCCGGGAGGGACCCTCCTTCACGCCGCTCACAGGGCGCTCGAAACGCTGACCCTCGACCGGGAGCTCCTGTCCATGAAGGCCCAGTACATGCCACAGTACGCGCGAATGATCTACAACGGGTTCTGGTTTTCTCCGGAACGTTTGGCCCTGGCCGACCTGATCGCCTCCACCCAGCACCGGGTGACAGGAGATGTCCGGCTCCTTCTCTTCAAGGGGGGACTCCGTGTCACGGGAAGGCGCTCCCCCTATTCCCTCTACCGGAAGGATCTGGCCACCTTCGAGACGGACAGTGTATACCGCCAGGCCGATGCGGACGGCTTCATCCGGATCCAGGCCCTCCGCCTCAAGCTCTTTTCCGACCAGGAAGGAAGCTCCCTGTGAGCGTGGAAGAGTCGGGGGAGCTTCCCGGAAAGCCGTGGGGCGGAGGCTTCTCGGAGCCGACCGACCGGGATGTGGAAGCCTTCACCGAATCGATTTCCTTCGACCGGCGCCTCTATCGGGAAGATATCGAAGGCTCGAGAGCCCATGCCCGCATGCTCCGGCGGATCGGCCTTCTGACGGAGGAGGAGCTTGGGCAGATCCTCTCGGGCCTCGACAAGGTGGCGGCCGAGTTTGCCGACGGATCCCTTCCCCTCCGGATCGAGTGGGAGGATGTCCACATGCATGTGGAGAAGCGGCTGGTCCACCATGCAGGCCCTGCCGGTCTCAAGATCCACACCGCCCGGAGCCGGAACGACCAGGTGGCCCTCGATCTCAGGCTCTATGTCCGGCGGGAGGCCGGGGAACTTTCGAAATCCGTGGAGGCCCTTCTCCGGAGGATCCTTCTTCGGGCACGGGAATACCGGAACCTTCTTCTCCCCGGCTACACCCACACCCAGCAGGCCCAGCCCATCTCGGGGGGATATTATTTCGGGGCCTATGCGGAACGCTTTCTCCGGGACCGAAGCCGGCTTCTGGCCGTGGTCGAGAATACGAACCTCTCCCCTCTGGGGTCGGGGGCCCTGGCCGGCACCACCCTTCCGATCGACCGGGAGGGGGTGGCCCGGGAGCTGGGATTTGCCGGGGTGACCCAGAACGGCCTCGACGCCGTCGGGGACAGGGATTTTGTGGCCGACCTTCTCCATGCCCTCTCCCTTCTGATGGTCCACCTCTCCGGATGGGCCGAGGAGTGGGTTCTCTGGTCGACGCGCGAGTTCGGCCTGGTCCGCCTCCCCGACCGGCTTCTGACCGGCTCCTCGATGATGCCACAGAAAAAGAACCCGGACATCCTCGAACTCATCCGGGGCAAGGCCGGCCGGGTATTTGCCGACTACGGAGGGCTCCTGGCGCTCCTGAAGGGTCTCCCCCTTTCCTACAACCGGGACCTCCAGGAGGACAAGACCTTCCTTTTCGATGCCATCGACCAGACGAAGGCCTGCCTCGCCATGATGAGCCTGGCTGTCGAGGGGATGCGCTTTGCAGAGGACCGGCTGGCGGAGGTCCTGAAGGGAACAGAACTTTTGGCGACGGACATTGCCGAAGATCTTGTCCGTTTCGGGGTGCCCTTCCGGGAGGCCCATGCCATCGTGGGCAGGATCGTCGCCCTGGCCGCCCGGAAGGGAATTCCGCTCGAAGGGCTCTCGGATGCCGACTTTCAGTCCTTTTCCGACCGTTTTCCCGAAGGATATGCGAAAACCCTCTCGCTCTGGGGTTCGGTCGAGCGCCGGTCCCATGCGGGGGGGCCGGCCCCCCGGACCGTCTCCCGCAGGATCGAGGCGATCTGGAAGGAGCTCTTTGGATCGGAGCCGATGCCCGGGGAGCCCCTGCGGTGAAAAGAAGGGCCCCGGGGACCCTTCTGCGGGCGACCCTCCTTTTGGGGATCCTGATGCTCCCGGCCTGCGGAATCCAGGGCATGCCGATCCCTCCTGAACAGGTTCCACCGGAGACCGCTCCCCCCAATGCGGCGGCAACGGCCTCTCCCTCCGGAAAGGATCAGTCCGGAGGGAAATCCTCTCCGGGAAATCAGGAAGGAGCGAAGGGAGGACCGTCCTCCTCCCAGGGCGAAAGCGGCGAGGTTCCGGAGGGAGGCTTTCCGGATGAAGGGAGCGGTCCGTAGGCCTCCGGGGCCCGGGCCAAAGCGCCGACTTTTGGGAGCCCCCTTCAGGATGGGGCCGGGGGCTCCTTCCGGATCTGGGCTGTGGTAAAATCCTTTTTCCCCGGAAGGTGGAACCAAGGGAGTCGTGGGGACCCCCTTGCTTGGTGACGACTGGGAACAACGATTTCGGGAGAACAGAAGCGTGGAGACATTTCACTACAAGAACGACCGGCTCATGGTGGAAAACCTTCCGGTCGAAGAGATTGTCGCGAAGGAAGGTTCACCCCTCTATATCTATAGCCGGGCAGCCCTGATCGACCGGATCTCGGCCTACCGGGAGGCCTTTGCCGGCCATCCCACCCTCGTGGCCTATGCGATGAAGGCGAACGGCAATCTGGCCATCCTCTCCCTTTTGGGGAGCCAGGGCGCGGGGATCGACGTTGTCTCCGGTGGCGAACTTTTCCGGGCCAGGAAGGCGGGGATCCCCGGGGACCGGATCGTCTTTGCCGGAGTAGGCAAGACCGAGGAGGAAATTGCCTATGCCCTGAAGGAAGGGATCCTGATGTTCAATGTGGAGAGCCAGGCCGAGCTCGACCACATCAGTGCCGTGGCCGTCCGGATGGGGACACGCGCTCCGGTGGCCCTTCGCGTCAATCCCGATGTAGATCCCAAGACCCATCCGTACATCTCGACGGGCATGAAGAAGTCCAAGTTTGGAATCCCGGTGGAGGTCGCCGTGGCGGAATACCGGCGGGCCGCGACTCTTCCCGGAATCCGCATTGTCGGAATCCATCAGCACATCGGCTCGCAGCTCACCGAGATTGCCCCCTTCCGGGATGCCTTTGACCGTCTCCTGGCCTTTTACACGGAGCTTGCGAAGGCGGGGGTTGCCGTCACCCATCTCGACCTGGGGGGAGGACTCGGAATCCGTTACCGGAATGAGGCCCCGCCGACTCCGAAGGATCTGGCCGACCTAGTCCTTCCCAGAGTTCGCGATCTCGGCGTGACTCTCGTTCTTGAGCCTGGCCGCTCGATCGTCGGGAACGCGGGCATCCTCGTGACAAAGGTTCTTTACAGGAAGCAGACGTCCGTCAAGACCTTCTTCATCGGGGATGCCGGCATGAACGACCTTTTGCGGCCCTCCCTCTACGGGGCCCATCATGATCTTCTTCCTGTGTTCCGGACCGGCAGGCCGGAGGTGAAGGGGGACCTGGTGGGGCCGATCTGCGAAACGGGAGACTTCCTGGCCACCGACCGGCAGATGCCGGAGTTCGAGGCCGGAGACCTCATCGCCGTGATGAGCGCGGGAGCCTACGGATTTTCGATGGCCTCGAACTACAATGCCCGGCCACGCCCGGCCGAAGTGCTCGTCGATGGCGGCACCTACCGGGTCATCCGGGACAGGGAGAGCTTTGAGGACCTGGTGAGGGGTGAACGGGTTTGACTCCGGCCGGAATCGAGGATCCTCCCGGGGATCCGGAGGAAGAGGAGATACCGCTTGCGCCGCACCGCAAGGAAGGAAAGGGCTGCTTCCTCGTCCTGATCATCCTGTCGGCGATTCCGGTGGTCTTCTTTCTTCTGACCTTCCTCGGGGGAAACTACCTGACTTACGTTTACATGCGTTACTTTGCCGTCGACCGGGGACTTTCCGAACGGCGTCCTCCCGAAGTGGGGGCTGCAGAGTTCCGGCAGGACATCCGGATCCTCGATCTCTTTTACGATGCGGGGAATGCCGGGAAGATTCCCGGACGGGATGTGGTGAACCTCTCCTCCGAGCTCAAGGAGATGCTGTCCTACCCCGGCCCGGTTCGCCCGGAGGTGTTGCGTTTGGTGGTTGGACATGCCAGGGAGGTCATGCAACAATACCATATTGGCCCGATCAAGGAGAGGGACCGGTAGCTTGTCCGGCCCCCCGAAGACTGAGAGCGTAGGAGGGGTAACGTTGTTTTCCGGTTCGATGGTGGCCTTGGTCACACCTTTTTTCAAGGACCAGGAGGGACGGGGAGGGGCGCTGGACGAAAAGGCCCTTCGCCGGCTGGTGGACTTTCATGTCCGGGAAGGGACGCGTGTTATCGTTCCTGTCGGCACGACGGGTGAATCGGCAACGCTCACCCATGAGGAGCACGAGCGGGTCATCCGGGTCGTCGTCGAACAGGCGGCCGGCCGGGTTCTGGTCATGGCCGGAACAGGGTCGAACAGCACCGCGGAAGCGATCGCCCTGACCCGGGCGGCAAAGGAAATCGGTGCCGACGGGGCCCTGGTCATCACTCCCTATTACAATCGTCCGACCCAGGAAGGTCTCGTCCGCCATTATGAAGCCCTGGCCGCCCGGGTCGAGTTCCCCATGGTGATCTATAATGTTCCGGCCCGCACGGGAGTCAACATGCTTCCCGAAACCATCGCGCGGCTGGCCTCAATCCCGGAATATGTGGGGGTCAAGGAGGCCTCGGGAAACATGGGACAGGTCGTCGATCTCTTCCACCGGGTGGAAAACCGGATGGCTGTCTATTCCGGAGACGATCCCCTCACCTTTCCGATCCTGGCTCTGGGAGGCCACGGAACCATCTCCGTCTCGGCCAACCTCGTCCCCAGAATCATGTCCGAGCTGTGCGATCTGGCCCTCTCCGGAAACCTCGAAGGGGCAAGAGACCGTCACAACAGGCTCGTCCCCCTCCACCGGGCCCTGGGACTCGAGACCAATCCGATTCCGATCAAGACCGCCATGGAAATCGCCGGTTTCATCGACGGGGCCATGCGGCTTCCGCTGGTTCCCATGGATCCTGAAAACCGCAAAAGGCTCGCTGCCGTCCTGGCGGAGATGAAGATCGGAAAGGACGGGTCTCCGTGACGGGGTCCCGCCGGAAGGTGGCTCTCGTCGGAGCCGGAGGCCGCATGGGGCAGAAAATCGCGGAGCTTCTCCAGGCCGATCCGGTCTTGTCCCTGGGAGCCGCCGTCGAGTCGGAGGAATCCCCTGTGATCGGTCTTCCCGTCCCCTCCTCTCCCGAGGTGCTCTATGAGGCCGACCTGGCCCGGGGGATGGCCACCTGCGACGTCGGCATCGACTTCTCCTCGCCAGAGACCCTCAGACGTTCGGTCGAGATCTTCGCCGCCGCCGGGAAACCCCTTGTGATCGGGACGACCGGCCTGACCCTGTCCGACCGGGACTTTGTCCGGGAGATGGGGGCCCACATTCCCATTCTCTGGTCCCCCAACATGAGCCTGGGCGTGAACCTCCTGGCCATCCTGGCGGGCCAGGCGGCGAGAGCCCTGGAGGAGTTCGATGCCGAGATCCTCGAGATTCACCACCGCCACAAGAAGGATGCCCCCAGCGGGACCGCCCTCTTCCTAGGCGAAGCCGTAGCTTCGGCCCGGAACGGGGCCCTCTCCCAGTCCGGGGTCTTTGTCCGGCACGGCCTGACGGGGGAGCGCGAACCGGGCTCCATCGGGGTGATGGCTCTGCGGGGAGGGGATGTGCCGGGGGATCATACCGTCTTTTTTCTGGGGTCAGGCGAGCGTCTCGAGCTGACCCACCGGGCCGAGAGCCGGGAGATCTTTGCCCGGGGGGCCATCCGGGCCGCCGCCTTTCTGCTGGACCGGCCAACCGGGTTCTACACGATTGCCGATGTCCTGATGTCCGGTGAGCCGGAAAATCGGTGAACCGGATCCTTCCCGAGGGATTCTCGCCCGGCGACCTTTATGTCCGGTATCTTGTCCGGGGAGAAGGGGGACCCGAAGAACGGGAGGGATGTCTTCTTCCCGAAGGGATTGTAAGGACTCAAGACGGGATCCGGAACCGGCCGGAGGAGGTGACCTGGCTCCCCCCGGTCCGTCCGGGGAAGATTGTGGCGGTGGGGTTAAACGACCGGGGCCACGCTCTCGAGATGGGCAAGCCCCTTCCGGGTGAGCCGCTCCTCTTTCTCAAGGCTCCCTCCGCCCTCGGGATCCACAAAGGTAAGGTGGCCTATCCCTCCGTCTCGTCGCGTGTCGACTTCGAGGGGGAGATCGCCCTCGTGATCGGGGAACGGGCGGATCATGTTCCGCCGGGCCAGGCCCACCGCCATCTCTTCGGGATCTGTGCGGCCAATGACATCACGGCCCGGGATCTCCAGCAACGGGATGTCCAGTACACCCGGGCCAAGTCCTTTCCGGGGTTCTGTCCTGTCGGGCCGGCTCTCCTTGTGGGAGGACGGCCCGACGGACGCCATGTCAGGACGCGGCTCAACGGAGAGCTTCGCCAGGACGGCTCCGAAGCCGACCAGATCTTCCGCTGGGAATCCCTGATCAGCTACATCAGCCACATGATGCCGCTCGATCCGGGAGATCTTGTCCTGACCGGGACCACCCGGGGCATCGGTCCCATGGCGATCGGAGACACCGTGACTGTGGAGGTGGACGGATGCGGTCCTCCCCTCGAAAGCCGGATCGTAGCCGACCCCTTCCCCGGCCTCTTCACCGTCTGGCCGGGTGAGCCTAAATAGCCCAACCAAGCGTGCCCGGAGCCGTTCCTTTCGGAGAGAAAGGCTTGGCTCCGGGCACACATAACGTTCCGGGATCCGGCATCGGATCCCCAAGGAGACTTTTGCCCATGGACTTTCGAACCAAGCTTGCCAAGCGGATCACCTCCCTTCCCCCCTATCTCTTTGCCCGGATCGATGAAAAGAAACGGGAGGCCCTCTCCCGGGGGGTCGATCTCATCAATCTCGGGATCGGGGATCCCGACAGCCCGACCCTGGAACCGATCGTCATTTCGGGCCAGAAGGCCCTTTCAAAGCCCGAACATCACCAGTATCCCTCCTACGAAGGCATGCTCTCTTTCCGGAAAGCCGTGGCGGACTGGTACCTTCGGCGCTTCTCCGTAACCCTCGATCCCTCCACCGAGGTCGTGGGGCTGATCGGTTCGAAGGAGGGGATCGGCCACCTGCCCCTGGCCTTCGTCGAACCCGGAGATGCCGTCCTGATCCCTGAACCCGGCTATCCGGTCTACCATGCCGGAACCCTTTTTGCCGGAGGGGAGAGCTATTTCATGCCCATCCTCGAATCGAACGGCTTTCTGCCGGATCTCGACAGAATTCCCGAATCGGTGCTCAAGCGAGCGAAAATCCTCTTCATCAACTATCCGAACAATCCCACCGGCGCCACGGCGACCGACGACTTCTTCCGAAAGGTGATCGAGCTTGCGACCCGCTGGGGGATCATCGTGGCGCACGATGCCGCCTATTCCGAGATCTACTATGACGGGAAGGCCCCCAGGAGCTTTCTCTCCTATCCGGGGGCGAAGGAGATCGGAATCGAGTTCCACAGCCTCTCCAAGACCTACAACATGACCGGCTGGCGGGTGGGATTTGCCGTCGGCAACCCCCAGGTCCTCTCGGGGCTTCTGAAGGTCAAGAGCAACATGGATTCGGGGATCTTCCAGGCGCTCCAGGAGGCCTCCATCACAGCCCTCACCCTCCCCGAACCGATGCTGGACGACCTCCGGGCCCTCTACCAGAAACGCCGTGACGTTCTGGTGCCGGGTCTCAACAGCGTCGGATTGCGGGCCTTTTCCCCCGGAGCCTCCTTCTACCTCTGGGCCGGTCTTCCGAAGGGGATCACCTCCGAACAGGCGACCCTGGCCCTCCTCGACAAGACGGGGATCGTCGCCACGCCGGGGAACGGATTCGGACCGTCGGGGGAGGGGTATGTGCGCTTTGCCCTGACCGTCGGAACGGACCGCCTTTCCGAGGCGATCGGGCGGATCCGGACCCACCGCCTCTTCGAGGTCTAGGCCGGGAGCATCGCCTTTGGGTGGCTTCTTTGCAGTCTCTCTGGGAGGAAACCTTCAAAATACGAGGAGAGCCTTTGAAAGGGCTCTCCGCCTCCTCCTTTTGAACCGGAACCTTACCTTGACCGGAATCTCTCCCGTTCTCCGGACCGATCCCTGGGAGATCATTTCCCCCGCCTTCCACAACCAGGTTCTGACCGGCTATTCCCGGATCGGGGCTCCCGGCCTCTGGGCGCTCCTGGTCCGGACCGAGCGACGGGAACGACGGCGGGGAAAGGGCAAGCTCTATCCCCGGACCCTCGATCTCGATTTTCTCCTCTTCGAGGGACCGGTCTCTCCCCGCAAGGATCTCGTTCTTCCGCACCCGCGTCTTGATTCGAGACCGGAGCTCCTTGGGCTCCTCGAAAGCGCGAAACGCTCCCATCGCTCTTCCCTCCTCCGGATCGCCAAAATGCGAAAAACCGTCGGAATTCCCTCTGGGAGAGACGGGGAAAAAAGTCTATAATGCGCCCATGTCGCAGGGAAGACTACGGGAAGAGACTCTCTTGCCGGGAGGGAGCAATCCGGGAAGGAGCAGGAGGGTGCGGGGAGGGGGAAATCGGCAGGGAGGGCGATTAAGGGCCGGAGTTTCGGTGCTCGCCCTGCTCTCGGTTTTTGCCCATCCGTCCTTTTCTTTGGCCCAGACCTTCGAGATCACGGGTGGAGAGACGGTTTTTTCCCAGAACAGCCAGTACTATTTTGGCGAGGTCGGGGACTTCTTCCCCCTGGGGGAGGTTCCAGCCCCTTCCCCGGGGGGGGCCTCCTCTCCCGATGTGGGGACAGCCCCCACCGGAGGGCTGACGCTCCATCTCTTCGTGGTGGTCTTCTATTTCTCTTACGAAACACCGGGCCCTCCCATGACAACGCTAAATTCCTACAACGGACTCAACCCCGCGGCGGGAATCCGGGTTCCCCTCAAAAACGGATTCTGGGAGGGGGATGTGGGCATCGCCCTGGCCCAGGCCTTCCAGACCGACACCCCCGTCGAGTCCCTGGCAGGCGTCTATCTTCAGACCGAATATTACCAGGGCCTCGGTCCGGGAGCCTTCGACTTCTTTGCCAACTATATCGGGTACATCCAGTACATCTACGGCCAGGCACGGTATCTGTCTCCTGTCCTTGAAACACCACACAAAACCGTGACCTTCTTCCTGGGGCCCGAACTGATCGGGCAGGGGAACAATACCTATAACGCCGGGCAGGGAGGGGCCGTTCTGGGTGTCGCCCTTCCCCGCCTCCATTCCTACCTCACCTTCGACGGCGGGCTCCTTCGTTCCTCCGTGTCGGACGGCTGGGGAGGTTACGAGGGGTTTTCCTGGTATGTCTCCTTCTGAAAAACCTCGTGCCGACGAACTCTCCTTGGCTTCGGAGGCCCGCCCGCTCCTCCTCTTGTGGTACGACAAAAACAGGCGCGACCTTCCCTGGAGAAGGAGTCGGGATCCTTACGGGGTCTGGGTCTCCGAGATCATGCTCCAGCAGACCACCGTGAAGACCGTCCTTGGATATTACGACCGCTTCCTCGGGCGCTTTCCGACGGTCATTGATCTGGCCCGGGCCGATCTCTCCCTGGTCCTGAAGCTCTGGGAAGGACTGGGTTATTACCAGAGGGCCCGCAATCTCCACCGGGCCGCCGGGATCGTGGCGGGAAATTCCGGACCCTTGCGATGGCCCCAGTCCGTGGAGGAGTGGCAAAGTCTGCCCGGTATCGGCCGCTCGACGGCCGGGGCGATCTTTTCCCTCTCGACGGACCGGTGGGCGCCCATTCTCGACGCGAATGTCCGCCGGGTCACCGGGCGCCTCTTCGGTCTTCCTGCCGCCCTTCCAGGGCGTGAAGCCCGCCTTTGGGCGGCCTCCGACTCCTGGGGACCCGGAAATCCCCGGCCGGCCGACACAAACCAGGCCCTGATGGAGCTGGGGGCCGTTCTCTGCAAGCCCTCCGCTCCCTCCTGCGGCCAATGCCCGGTGGCCTCCCTCTGCCGGACCCGGAGCGCGGAATCAAAGGTTCCGGAGGCCCTTCCCGGATCCCTCCCGAAATCCCGTGCGGGAAAGAATTCCGTTCCGCTCCGGAAACGGGTGGCTCTGGTTCCCGCATCAGGCCTTCTCCACTTTGAGCCCCGGGGCGAAGGAAGGCTTCTGGAGGGGCTCCTGGAGGTCGCGGGCTTTCCCTCCGCAGGTCTGTCTCCGGGAGAGCGGGTGGGGGAGGGAGCCTATAGGGGGTGGCAGGTCGTGGAAGAGCTCTTTTCTGTACGCCACGTCTATTCCCATTTTCGGGAAGAGGTGCGCGTTTTCCTGGTCTCTCCCCCGCCTGGGGCGAAAGACCTCGAGAGGGTCTGCGACGGGGACGGGGCGGGAGTCCGCGCCTTCCTTTCGGAGGCGGACAGGCTGGCCCTGACGGGAGTTTCCCGGAAGATCGTGGAACGGATTAAAAAAGAATTCTCCGGCAAGAAAACGTTCTTAACCGGCGGGAGTCATCCGATGTCCTGATCCGGAGGATCGGTAAAATCCCGGAAGGTCCCGGCCGGATTCTCCTCAAGGAGGTCGACCCTGACGGAGGTGGTGAGTGTCGAGGACCCCCCCCCGCGATAGGAACCTTCCGTAGGAAGGGTCTGGACGGGGTCGGCTGAAGAGACGAGTGCGATGTGGCGATCGGCCGTCAGGATTCCTTCGCTCGGGTCGAGTCCCCGCCAGCCGACCTCCGGGAGATAGACCTCGGCCCACCCGTGCAGGGAGGGAGAAAGGGGGACTGTCGGCAAATGGTAGCCGCTCGTGAACCTGGCCGCGATATTCAGGGAGCGGCAAGCCTCCATGGCCAGAAGGGCGAAATCCCGACAGGATCCGGATCCCTCCTCCAGGGTCTCCTCGGGAGAACGTGGAGGACCCTCCTCCCGGATCTGGGCCGAGAGAACTTCCGGAATGTGGCGGGCGAGGGCGATCAGGAAGGGAAGGGTCTCCATTCGGGAAGCCTCCTTAAGATGGTTCAGAAATTTCCCAAACAGGGGCCCCCGTCCTGTGGACATTCCCTGGGCCAGATAGGGGGAGAGGAGGGAGAGAAAGCGGTGGGGATAGGAGAGGGGAAGGGTTCCGGCCCGGGAATCGTGAAAGAGGAAGTCGAAGGGATTTGACCGTAAGGTCCGGACCCGGGACATTGTCTTCAGAACAAGCGTTGTTTGTGATCCCCGGAACCAGAGGCGGTCGAGATCGTTTCCATCGAGGTCTGAAATGCGGTCGATCCGTTCGGGGCTGGGTGAGCTCTCGAGCCTGAAGGACAAAAGGGTCTGCGTCGCATCGGTCCGGGGGCGCATCCGGAGGAAGATCGGTTCGAAATAAACCGGATCCTCGAATATAAAGCGGATTTCATGGGCCAGGGAAAAGAGCATGGGGTCAGCCGGGACGGGACAGCTTGGAGAGGGCCTCCTGGATCCATTCGTCGGGAAGGGCCTCGACCGACGCCCGAAGCCGTTCCTGCCACCAATGGGGCAGGTGCTGGAGGTCCTTGCGGTTATACCGGTGATGAACAAGTTCCCGGGTCCGCTGGAGATAGAGGACCACGTCGATCGGGAAATCGACGTCAACCGCACTGATCCGGGTCGAGTCGAAGGAAAGGTAGGCGAGCTTGAGGGCCGATTCCATGGTGGAGGAGTGGCGAAGAACGCGGTCAAGGATCGGTTTGCCGTAGGAGCTTTCACCGATCAGAAAATAGGGGGTTGATTCGCTGACCTCCACCCAGTTCCCTTCGGGATAGAGCAGGTACAGCTTGTGCTCCCTGTCCTTTTCGAGCTGGCCCCCCACGATGGTGAAGAGATTGAAGTCGAGTCCGGCCTCCCGGAGGGCCGCCTTGTCTTCCGAGGCCACCCGGCGGACCTGGGTCGCAAACAGGTTGACGACCTGATAGAGCTTGTCGTAGCCCACCGTGCTTTCTTCCAGAACCTCCTCGAAATAGGTCATGGCCTTGTCCCGGACGGACCGGAGGCCTGACGTCATGAGAAAGAGAGGTCGATCCCCGATTCGGTGAAGAGTCACCTTCCGGGCGGTGGTATGTTCGAGGCCGGCGGTGATCCGTGTGTCTGCGATGCCTACCAGCCCTTCCCTGATCTTGATGGAGACGCAAAAAGTCATCGCGATCCTTCCGGCTTACTGACCCAGGATTTTTTGTGAAGGAACCTCGCCCCCCGACACCTTCGGGATCGCGAAGAAGGTCTCGTGGATCGCATCGTCGATCCGGTTCAGCTGGAGCTGCAGAGAATCGATGAATTCATGGAGTCCCTCCTTCATTATCTCTTCGATATCCGAATAATTCAAACGGGCCGCGAGTTGTCCAAGGCGCTGTTCCGCCACATTCCGGTACTGGTTTTCAGGGGTTCCGGTAATTGCCCGGAGAGACTTCTGGGCCCCGAACAGGCAAAAGGCGATCGCCCGGGGAAAGAAGCGGTCGAGAATCAGGAAATTCGCAACCTTTTCCGGGGTGATGCGGCGATGGCGCTTCCGGTACATTTCGAAGGAGCTGGCAGAGCGCAGGAGGGCGGCCCACTGGACTCCGTCGATCGCGCTTCCCACCCAGTCGGGAGAGGGGAGGAGAAAGAAGTATTTCACATCCAGGATGCGGGAGGTCTTGTCGGCCCTTTCGAGCATCTTTCCAAGCCGGAGAAAGTGCCAGGGTTCGCTCCGGGTCAGGGTCGTGCCGGTGATGCCGTCGAACAGGTGGCTCTCCATCTTCACCGAGGTATAAAAGGCGTGGGGGTTCCTGAGAATGGCATCCCCTTCCGCCGCCTCCCGGACCAGATGGTAGAACCGGTTCGCCTGTTCCCACATCTCGGAAGAGATGATTTCCCGGACGGATCGGGCATTTTCCCGGGCTGACCAGACGCAGGAAAGAATGGAGTTCGGGTTGTTGCTGTCGACGGTCAGGAAGCGTATGACGGACTCCTTCGTGGCCTCGCCGTAACTGGCCTCGAAGAGGGCCAGATCTCCGCTCGTAATGATCAGGGGGCGCCACTGGGCCCCTTCCAGAACCTCGCTGTCGAGCATGAGATTCAGATTGACGTCGATGAAACGGGCGACATTTTCGGCCCGTTCGAGGCTCCGGCTCATCCAGTAGATGGAATCGGCAACGCGGCTCAGCATGGACGCTCCTTTCGGGAAATGCGATCAGTCCTTCAGGACCCAGGTATCCTTGCTTCCGCCGCCCTGGGAGGAGTTGACTACGAGGGAATCCTTCTTGAGGGCGACCCGGGTCAGCCCGCCCGGGGTCACATAGATCCCCTTCCCATAGAGGATGTACGGGCGCAAATCGACGTGCCGCCCCTCAAGGTGATCCCCCACCAGCACTGGCGCCCGAGAGAGGGACAGGGTTTCCTGGGCGATGTAATGTCGGGGGTTGGCCAGAATCCGTTCCCGGAATGCCTCCTGCTCCGCCCGGGAAGCACAGGGCCCGATCATCATGCCGTATCCCCCCGAATCGTTTGTGGTCTTGACAACCATGGTCGCAAGATTGGAAAGGACATGGTCCCTCTCCCGGGGATCAGAACAGATCCAGGTGTGAACATTTCGGAGAATGGGATCTTCCTTCAAGTAGTAGTCGATCATCTTCGGAACCCAGGCATAGACGGCCTTGTCATCGGCAATCCCCGTTCCAGGAGCGTTGGCCAGGGCCACCTTTCCCGTACGGTAGACCTCCATGATGCCGGGAATTCCGAGGAGAGAGTCGGCCCTGAAGACCGTCGGATCGAGAAAGTCGTCATCGATTCTCCGGTAGACGATGTCGACCCGCCGGGGTCCCTGGGTGGTTCTCATGGTCAGGAGGCCGTCCGCCACGTGGAGATCGGCCGGCTCCACCAGCTCGATTCCCATCTGCTGGGCGAGGAAGGAGTGCTCGAAATAGGCCGAGTTGTAGACGCCGGGACTCAGAAGGACGACTGTGGGGGAGTCCGTGTGCGGGGCCAGCGACTCCAGAGATTCGAGGAGGCGAAGGGGATAGTCGTCGACGGAGCAGATGCGGGAGGTGGCAAAGGAGGCGGCAAAGGTCCGTTTCAGGACATGACGATTTTCGAGAACATAGGAAATTCCGGAAGGACACCGGAGATTGTCTTCCAGCACGAAAAACTCTCCCGACCTGTCACGGATCAGGTCCGAACCGGTGATATGGCACCAGATCCCGCCGGGAACCCGGAGGCCCCGGCATTCGGGACGGAAGGCCGTGGAGGACAGAATCAGGTCTTCCGGAATGACCCGGTCCCGGATGATCATTTGTTGGCCGTAAACATCCTCGATGAAGAGATTGAGCGCGGTGATCCGCTGTTTCAGCCCCTCCTCCACAACCTTCCATTCCTGGGCCCCGACCACGCGAGGAATGATGTCGAAAGGCATGATTTTTTCAAGTCCGCGCTCATCGCTGTAAACAGTAAAGGTGACCCCCATCCGGTAGAGAGCGGTTTCCGCCGCCTTCTGGAGGCGGCCCAGTTCGCCGGCCGGAAGAGAGTCCAGAAGTTCGAATAAGACCTTTGCGGAAGGGCGCGGGATACCGGGAGCCTTGACGAGTTCGTCATAAAAAACTCCCGGATCGTAATTTGCCAGAAGAGTGTTCATGAAGGCGCCTCCTTGACCGGCGAGTGAAAGTATCGGATCCTTTTTCACATCCCTTGAAGCAAGCCGGATGCCATTTTCGATGCCAGCCTTAAAACAGGGTCTTCGGACAGGCGACCTCCTGAAATGGCAAGAAGAGGACAAAAAGGACAGAAAATGGGAAGAAAGATATTCATTTTTGTCCGATTTATTATGTGAGATGACCGGCCTTTCCGAACGCCCTTCCCGGGTCAATAAAGTCTTGAAATGGAGGAGACCGTGGCTGAGTTTACGATCGACACCGCCCGACCGGAGGATATCCCGGCCCTTTCGGATCTTCTGGCCGAACTCTTTTCCCTGGAGACCGATTTCCGGGTTGACCGGAAGCGACAGATTCGGGGGCTCCGGATGATCCTCGCCTTCCCGGAAAGGGGAACCGTCCTTGTGGCCAGGGACACCACCCGGACCATTGTCGGCATGGTAAGCATCCAGCTTCTTGTCTCGACCGCGGCAGGGGGTATCTCCGGGCAGATCGAGGACCTGGTGCTCCAAAGCGGGGTCCGGTCCCGGGGGCTGGGATCCCGTCTTCTCCGGGAGGCGCTTGCCTGGGGGCAATCCCGGGGAAGTCTCCGGTTCCAGGTTGCGGCGGACCTTCGGAATGCTCCCGCCCTCTCCTTCTACACCCGCCGCGGCTTCCGGACCTCCTCCATGGGTATGCTGTACCGTGATCCGGACCCGGAGAAGGCTCTCCGGACCGAGGATCCGGGAGAGGAGAGTTTTGTCACACTCCGGACCCCTGGCCCAATTCCTCCAGGGTCCGGATGAGGCCTTCGTCAATCTCCCGGTGCTGGGGAAGCAGACGCAGGGCCTCTTCAAAACATCCCTTTCCGAGAAGGACCCCGATCTCCCCGCCAAGGGAGAGATGCTCCTCCCAGAGGCGGGCCGCCCGGTGATAGGCTGGTCGATTACCGAAGGCCTCCTTTCCGGTCTCCTCGATCCACTTCCCGAGCGGGGAGGACTCCCCGGGAGGGGCCTCCATCCGGCCTTCAATCTGCCGGTAGAGACAGGAGCTCTGCCGGTGATGCTCCATGAGGTGGGCGAGAAGGGCAATCTGGCGGCGGCTCCAGGTTCGGGTGGACCATTCGGCCAAAAGAGGGTCGGGCCGGTAGGCCGCACACCAGGCCGGCAAATCGGCGGCCGGCATGGGACGGGAGATTCCGAAGCCCTGGGCCGTGTCGCAGCCAAGTTTCATGAGGACGACGGCATGCTCGGGGCTTTCGACGCCTTCCGCCACCGACTCGATCTCAAGGAGCCGGGCGCTGGTCAGGGTTCCGGCCACGATGGCCAGGTCCTTGGGGTCCCGGAGGACATTCCTGACGAACTGCAGATCCATCTTGATGAGGTCGGCAGGAATTTTTCGAAGGTAGGAGAGGGAGGCATGGCCGGTTCCGAAGTCGTCGAGGGCGATGGTGACCCCGCCTTTCCGGATCCGTGTCAGGAGATCCTGGACCGTCCGGATGTCCGAAAGGGCGGCCGATTCGGTCACCTCGATCTGGAGGCGCCGGGGAGAGAGGGTGGGATGGGCGGCAAGAAGGCGGAAAAGATCCTCCTCAAAGTGGGGGTCAAGAAAATGCCGGACCCCGATATTTACGGCAATGGTCAGGACCAGGCCGTCTTTTTCCCAGGCCCGGGCATAGTCAAGACTCTTCTCCAGCATGAAAAGTCCAAGCTTCCGGATAAGCGGCGAGGTATTTTCAACCTCCTGGATGAATTCCCCCGGGAGGAGAAGCCCCCTTTGGGGATGCCGCCAGCGGACAAGGGCTTCCGCTCCGTCCGGCAGACCTGTACGGAGAGAGATCTGGGGCTGGACGTGGACCTCGATCTCCCGGTTTTCCAGGGCCCGTTCGAATTCGGAGCGGATGGTGACGCTCCGTTTGAGGCGGGCCTCCAGGGCTCCGGAAAAGACAGTCCAGACGCCGCGCCGGGTCTTGGACTCGTATAAAGCGAGGTCCGCCCGACGCAGGAGGATTTCCGGGCGGGTCCCCTGGGCGGGAAAAAGGGAGACCCCCAAGCTCATGGAAAGGCCCGACAGGCTCTCCCCTCCGATCAAAAATGGAATTTCCAGGGTTCGGGAGAGACCCCGGAGGAGGGCTGGCAGGGAATCCGGCTCCGAACCGGTTTCGGTCCCGGTAAGTCCCAGGCTGATGCCGTCTAAAAGGAGACCGAACTCGTCGCCTCCGAGGCGGGCCAGGATGTCATTGTGGCGAAGGATTCCCCCCAGGCGGCCGGCAACCTCACAAAGAAGCTGATCGCCGGTTCCGTGGCCGAGGCGGTCGTTGATCTCCTTGAAATTATCGAGGTCGATCAGGACGACGGCGAATGGGGGCCCGTTTCCCTGTTCGCGGGCAACCCAGCTCCCAATGGTTTCGGTAAAGAAGAGCCGGTTCGGAAGGCCGGTCAGGCTGTCATGGGAGGAGTTGTGGAGGAGGAGACGCTCCTTTTCTTTGCGGGATTCCTCGCGGTCGAAGGCGTCGAGGGCAAACGAGGCGTTTTCGGCGACACGGTCGATCAAGCGGGCCTTTTCATTGTCGAAGAATCCGGTCTCGGTGCTTGAGAGAAGCAGAACCCCGAAAAGATCTCCTCCCCTGAAAACCGGGAAGCCTCCGATGGAACGGATTCCCATTTCCGAATGAAGGTAACGGATTGCGGGGGAGGGAGCCTCCTTAAGGGTTGGCACCTGGAGGATTTCCCGGGACCGCTTTCGGACCACCCTCCCGAAAACCCCTCGCCCCGCCGGGTCTTCCGGGTCGCTATGGGGAATCAGCAGGGCGAAATCCCTGGGGGGTGGCCCCTCCCAGACGACGAGTCGCCCGGTTCCCGTGGAGCGGTCGAGGAGATAGAAGCTGGCTGTATGGCCATGTCCGTTACGGAGAATCGCCTGGCAGATCTCCCCAAACAGGGTTTCGGGGTGAGGCCGGCGAAGGAGAGTGGCGTTCGCCTCGGAAAGTGCCTGGTAAAGCCCTTTGAGCCTTACATTCCTGATCTCGTTGTCCTGGCGCTCCTCTTCCCTTCGGAGATTGTTGAAACCGAATCTGATGTTGTCGGCAAAACGGGAGAGCAGGGCGACCCGTTCCCCGGTAAAATAGCCGGGATGGCTGCCTCCGACCACCAGGGAGTATGTGGAATCGCCTTCATCTCCGATAGGAAGGACGGCGAGGGAGCCGATCCCGCGAGTCACCAGAAGGCGGGCCGGTTCCCACCCCTCCATGATCCCGGTGAGATCGTTTTCGATATAGGCAAGACCGCTCCTTAAAGCCTTGCGGGAGAGGCCCTCGAGCCGCACATCCGGCCTGGCAGCCAGGGCTTCAAGCCATTCGATGTCCTTGGCCTCCAGGAGGCCTGCGAAGCTTGGAAATCGGATTGTTCCGGACGGGTTATCCTCCCGTCTGACCCAGCAGGCTATGGCATTCTCCGTTTCACAGAGAATGCGGCAGGCCGAACCCAGGATCTCGGGAACGGGGGGAAGTAGAAGGAGCATGGCCTCGAAACGGGCCAGGGCCTCGTAGAAATTCCTGAGGAGAAGGCTTCTTTCTTCGGCGTGGCGTCTTTCCGTTTCCGCCTGGATCTTTTCGAGGGAGAGGGAAAGGGTTTCGGCGACCCTCCCCAGGGCGACCTCCATGGCGGGCGGAATGGAATGATGGTTCCGTGAGAGGATTCCCAGGGTCCCCTGGAGCCTCCCTCCGCAAAAGAGGGGAAAGACCGCCGCACTTGCCCGCAATTTTTGGTCTGCGACCGGAACCGGTTCGAGAAAGGGGAAGGTCCGGGAGGAGGGGGTCAGGGTCAGGGATTGTTCAGTCAGGGGGCGCCGGGTGCGAACGACCCAATGCTCGATCGTTTCTCTGTTGTCGAGGAGAAGCTGTGAGGATTCCGGGACCATCCTGAACAAGGGAGAGTCCGGAAAAGAAAGTCGGGAGGAGGAACTCGCATGGGCCTCCAGGAGGATCTCACCCATCCCGTCGTCCGGGTCGACCCGGGTGGTCCAAACCAGGAGAAAGGGGCTGTGAGCGAGGATGATGCCCACCGCCCGCGAGAGGAGACTTTGGAGGCTCCCTTCCTCAAGGGCCAGGGAGGCGATCCGGGTGGTGGCGTAACCCAGATTTTCCAGGATGATCCGGTCACTGATGTCGACTAGGGTGGTGATCGTTCCCAGAGTCTGTTTCTCTTTTGAAATCAGGGGAGAACGGTCGACAAGAAGGTGGCGTTCCAGCCCATCCCTCCCGGTGACGGATTCGGTGGTATGAAAGGAGCGTCCCTGGGAAAGGACGGTCCGGTCGATGAGGAGGCTCTCCGCAGAAAAGTCGGCCAGCTGTGGGTACAGGAGTGCCACCTCCGAATCGGTTTTCCCCAGGAGTCCCGCTCCCCCGGCCGGAAGATCCAGAAGCTCTTCGGCCCGGGGCGAGAGCACGATCCATCGACCTTTCTCGTCCTTGAGAAGGATGCCGTTCCCGGCCGAGGCCAGGACCCCCCGGAGAAGGTTGTCCCGGAGGGCAACGTTCTTCTGCTGTTTTTTGAAGAGGCGCAAGAGGGCCGCGAACAGGAGGGCCGCCGCCGACCCGGCCATGATCGCCAAAAGGGAGAGGGACAGAAGCCGGCTCCTTTGGTGGCGAAGGTCGTGAAGTCGGAGGCCGGCCGTCTTTCCTTCCCGTTCGGCAAGACGGTGCAACCGGGAGACCTTCGACAGGATGTCGCTTTCTGTCGTGAAAAGGCTCGAGTTCCCGGGAATGGATTCGGGACGCCCAATGTTTTGTTCCACCGATTCGAGGTCCCGGGCGAGAATCCTCAGGTCACGGTCGGCCGGAGGGGGGAGCCGGGTCCGACTAATGTCGGCAAAAGCGGCCTTCGATTGCAGGAGAAGACCACGCAGGATGGCGCGGACGGGCGGGCCGACACGCTTTGCGGATTCCTCCAGGATCTTCCTGCGGAGAGTGGCGCTCCGGATCGACTCGAGATCGTTGTCCATACGCAGATAGAGGACAGTCCGTCTTTCGAGAGACCGGGTCTTTAAGGAAAGATGACGTGTGGCCAGAAGGAGAAAAAGTGCAGACAGAAGGGAGAGAATCAGGAAAAAGAGGACAAGGGCCCGAAAGGTCAGGGACCGGAATGAGACGGTCCCGGGAGACAGCAAATCCGGACTTCCTTCAAGGGGTTTCAACAGGGCCGCTCCTCCAAATGCCGAAATCAGTTCGGGTCTCGAAAATCCCTGCCCGAAAATTCTACCATGAACCAATAAAAAACAGACAAGATCTGAAGAGGGATTCTTATAAAGGGAAACAAATATGAAAGGTCGGGAGAGGGAGCGGATTTCCTTAAACAGGCGGGCAGGACGGGGTGTCAGCGGGGGTACCCTTCTGCTGCTCCTTTTCGTGGTCGCCTGCCAGGCCCCTTCGGCCCTCCTCTGGCTTCTGGCCTATACCCCCTCCGGGTCGGAGCCTTCTGCCATTGCCTGTCCATCGCCCCAGAGCTGCATCGCCGTAGGGGAGGCAGGTCTTTTCCTCGTCTCCCAGAATGGCGGACAGCAGTGGTTTCCAGCCAACAGCGGGCTGGGTGCGGCGCTCGCAAACTTCAACCTGACCTCGATCGCCTGTCTTCCGGGGGGCCAGTGCATCATCGTCGGCAACCAGGGCCTGATTCTTACGAGCGCGAACGGAGGCCAGAACTTTTCGATCACCAATGTGACCACGAACGGCAACCTGACCTTCAACGAGGTCGTCTGCCAGAGTTCGGGAACTCCCGCCTGCGCGATCGTGGGGGATAATAACACCCTCCTCCTTCAGACCAGCCCCGGGGCCTCGTGGACTCCCGACCTTAATGTTCTGTCGGCGGCCATCGGCCCCGCCAACTTCAACCAGGTCTTCCTTCTGGGCTCCTCGCTCTGGATCTCCGCCTCGACCACGTCGGGAACCGGATTGAACGCCCTGCTTTACTCGGGGAACTCCGGACAGACGTGGACGCTCATCATCGTCCCCCAGGCCTTGGCGTCCCAGGGGGTAAGCGGCGTGGGCTGCCTTTCGGTCTCCACCTGCTATGTCGACGGGACAGGAGCCCTTCTCGAAACGACCGACGGGGGGGCGACCTGGTCTTCGACCCTTCTTCTGGGAGCGGGCGCAAACCAGATGCCTCCGTCGCTTTCTGGGATCTACCTCGGTCCGGGAAACACCGTCTTCGCCTACGGACAGAACGGAGCCCTTTACCAGCTTACCTCCCTTGCCGGGGGATCGGTTTCGGGTGAGGCGGCCATTCCCCAGATCCTTCCTCCGGCAGCCGCCCAGCTGGACTTTACCGGCATGATCTGCCCCCAGGCCCTTACCTGTTACATCGCCGGAAACTCCCTTGCCATTTCGGGGGGAATCTTCTACGCTAGCCCCAGCGGCTCATCGGGGACCGGAGTGTCAGGAGTCCCCTGAAAATCATAAAGGAGGTTAATATGGGAATGACGATGAAGCGATTTGGGGCGGGAATGGCTTTGATCGCCTTGACGACGGTCCTGTCCGGGTGCTACGGCCAGTTCGCCCTGGTCCACACCCTCTACAAGGCCAACGGGAGCGTGGAAAACAAGTGGGCCCGGTCGGGACTGACCGCCCTCATGGTGATTCTTCCAGTCTACGGACTGGCCGGTCTGGGAGATGTGATCATCTTCAACCCCATCGAGTTCTGGAGCCATGTGAACCCCATTACCAACAAGCCCTCCGTGGCCTCCTCCCGGACCCAGGGACCCGGCGCCGATCCCTCGAAGGATCCCGACGGATGGCTCTCGCGAACGGGCAAGTCCGGCACCCGTACCCTCTTGGCCTGGCACTTTGACAAAGTGACGAAGCGGCTCTCGGCCATCCGGATCGCCGAAGGAAAAGGAACCCAAGCCTCCGTGACGCTCTACCGTTCGGCCATGCCCCTTGCGGGTCACCTGGGCCAGGCGCCCCGTGTCGAGGCGGTGACCTTTGAAAACGGGCATCCGGTTACGACTAGGACCGGCGGAGATTTCCTCTCTGGAGCGGTTCGGCTGTAAGAACATCGAATGAGGGGTCTTGTGCGGAAAGAGGGGGCGACAGGTTGTCCCCCTCTTTTTTTTATGGAGGTCAGGCTCCGGGAGGGACGGTGGGGATCCGGTCCTTTTCGAGGGTGGCCCGAAAGGCCTTCCAGCCTTCCCTGACGGCCTCGGCATACCGCTCTTTCTTGGCCGGGATATCGTGCTTCAGATGCTCGAGACCCTCTTCGAACTCCTCCTCCGCCTCCTCCCTGAGAGCGCGTGCCTTGTCGACGATTTTCCGGCGGGTTTCGGCCCCCGAAGCGGGGGCAAGAAGGATTCCGGCAATCGCGCCCAATGCCAGACCTGTCAAAAAAAGGGCAAGTCCTGTATCATTTCTGTCACTGGCCATGGTGTTCCTCCTGGAGTTTGGATGACGGAGTGGCGGGATTCAAGGGGGGACGGGACTCCTTGAGAACCTCCCGCGCCCGGGAAAAGCCGGCGGCAAGGCCCCGGGCGATCCTGAAAAGGCTTGTCACCGCGTGGATAGGTCCCTCCCCCGCCTTCAGGATCGGTGAAAGGAGAGACAGGAGGGGATGGCGTGAGAGAGATCCGATCCCCTCCTCAATCATCCGGTAATGTTCCGTGGTCCTTTGGACCACGGGCTCGATTTCTTCGGCCATCCTGCGAAGGCTCTGGACGAGAGGAAGTGTGGCCGATTCGATTTCGCGGGTCGAGGATTCGATGCGTTCAAGCACCTTGATCGCCCGGAAAAGGAAGAAAAGGATTCCGGCCACCAGAAAGGCTGCGAAAATCACCAGGAATAAAAGGGCCGTACGGGTATCCATCGGCGGACCTTTCCGTGGCATTAATTTTTTTCGGGATGGACGATGAAGCTGTCACCATGTTACCGGATTGGGGAATTTTTTCAAGATTTTGCCCCGGGAACCACGCTCTGGGGGCACGGGTGACATCGTCCTTTTTCCGGAGAATGTCCTTCCTCCTTCCGACCATTCTGGTGGCGGGGATCCTGTCGGGAGTGGTCCTTTTGTTCTCGCGCACGCCTCCGTCCGGAGTGCCGGTCATTCCGAGGGAGGATCTGGCCGACCTTCCCGGGGACATCCTCCATTCCCTCTTTCGTCTTTTCCTGGCCTATCTGCTCTCCCTGGCCTTCGCCTACCTCTACGGATTTGCCGCAGCCCTGACCCGGTGGGGTCCCCGGCTCCTGATACCGGTCCTGGACATCCTCCAGTCGATTCCCGTGCTGGGATTTTTCCCCGCGGTCGTCCTGATGATGATCCCTCTCTTTCCCTCCGTGAAGACGGGGGTGGAGGCGGCTTCCGTGGTTCTCATCGCCACCAGCATGGCCTGGAACATGGCCTTCGCCGTCTACGAATCGGTCCGGACAGCTCCGCCCGACCTCCTGGACCTTTTCCGGGGAATCAGGGCGCCCTCCTGGTTGTGGGTGGTCCGCTTCCTCGTCCCCCTGACCCTTCCCAAGGTGGTTTACAATTCCGTCCTCTCCTGGACCGCCGGATGGTATTTTCTGATCGCCTGCGAGATGATCGCCCTGGGACCCGTCCACTACGAGCTTCCCGGACTGGGAAGCTTTCTGGTGGCCAGCACGGAAAAAGGGCATTTCGGTCTGGCCCTGATGGGGATCGGCGCCCTGATCGTGACTGTCATGGTTCTGGATGTCTTTGTCTTCCGGCCCTCTCTTGTCTGGTCCCACAACTTCCGGATCGGAGAGGCGGAGGGTCCCTTCTCCCGGGTCTCCTCTCCCGTCTACGATTTTCTGGCCTCTTCCGAAGCGCTGGCCCGGGTCAAAAAAGGGGTCGACCGCCTTGGCGGAGCCATGGTCCGCACTCTCTGGCGGGAAGGCCGTCCTGCCCTGGGTTCCCTGTCGGGCTCCCGTTCGCTTCGTCTTTTGCTTCAGGCGGGAGGAGGCTTTCTGGTCGGCCTTGTCATCGCGAAGAGCTTTTTCGCCGGGGCCCATGTGGTCTCGGGGTGGGTCCGGCAGGGAATTCCGTGGAGATCGCTGGCGGAACTTCCGGCCGACCTGGTTTTTTCCATGCTCCGCCTGATGGCGGGTTACCTTCTGAGCCTTCTCTGGACCATCCCCCTGGCCTGGTGGGTCTTCCGCAAACCCCGGCTCTCGCGGATCGTCTTCCCGTTGGCGGAAGTCATGGCCTCGGTTCCGGCCACCGCCCTCTTTCCCTTTGTGATTGTCCTTGTGGTCCAGAAGCTCCACAGCATGAACCTTGCCTCGGTGATCCTCCTGATGTCGGGAATGCAGTGGTACCTCCTTTTCAACCTCCTCTCGGGGGTGGGGACATTTCCGTCGGAGCTCCGCGAGGTCTCCCTGACCTTCGGGATCCGGGGGAGCCTCTTTCTCCGGAAGGTCTTCCTGCCCTTCCTGATGCCCTCCCTGGTGACCGGCTCGATCACGGCCTTCGGAGGGGGGTGGAATGCCCTGATCGTCTCCGAGTATGTGGTCTATGCCCAGAAGGACTATGGGGTCAGGGGGGTGGGGGCCTTCCTGGACCGGGCGACCTATTCCGGAAGCCATCCGGTCCTGATCGTGGCGGCCCTCCTTCTCATGACGGCGGCGGTCGTGGCCGCGAACCGGCTTTTCTGGGTTCCCCTTTATGAACGCGTGACCCGAAGGTACGGATATGATTCCTAGCTCCGGGAGCTTTCTCTCCCTTCGCAACATCGCCCGGGATTTCACCCGGGAGAACCGCTCCTACCGGGCGATCGACAACCTGACGCTCGAGGTGGACGAGGGAGAGTTCGTGGCCATCGTCGGGCCTTCCGGCTGCGGCAAATCCACCCTTCTGCGGATTCTCCAGGGACTGATTCCGCCCTCTTCCGGGGAGCTTTTTTACAAGGGACGCCCCCAGGAGGGTGTGAATTCGGACATGGCCATGGTCTTCCAGGGATTTGCCCTTCTTCCGTGGCTTTCCGTGCGGGACAACGTGGCGCTGGGTCTTGTCGCCCGGGGAAGAAGGCCGGCGGAGGTCGACCGGACCGTCTCCTTCTACATCGACAAGGTGGGGCTCGAAGGGTACGAGGAAGCCTATCCCCGGGAACTCTCAGGGGGAATGAAGCAGCGGGTGGGGCTCGCCCGGGCCCTGGCCATTGAACCCCGGATTCTTCTCATGGACGAGCCGTTCTCCAACCTCGACGCCCTGACCTCGGTGACCCTCCGGGATGAAGTCCTGATGCTCTGGAAGGATCCCGAGATGCCTAGATCGACCATCATCATGGTGACACATATTATCGAAGAGGCCATTCTGATGGCCGACAGGGTGGCGGTTCTCTCCCGGCGTCCGACCCATGTGGTCCGGGAGATCACGGTGGATCTTCCCCGTCCGAGAAGCCGGAAACACCCCGAGTTCGAACGTCTATCGGACGAGATTTTTTCTCTCATTTCCTAGAGGCAGGCAAGGACTCATGGTGAGTCATATGACAAGGAGGAAGGGTGATGGAAGGCGAACCTGAGCCTTATACGGGAATCAGTCGGATAATCGGTCTTCTCAAGGTCCTGAAGGAGAAGGGAGGGGCCTCCGATCTCTACCAGCTCGGAGTGGACCTTCACCTCGAACTCGGAGAGGAGCTTCAGATCGTGAAGGCTGCCGAATCCCTGGGATTCGTCATCACCCCCGAAAGCGACATCGCCCTCACCCCTCTGGGAGAGGAAATCCTGGGAAAGGACATCAATGGAAGGAAGACCCTGATCCGGGAACGGCTGCTGACCCTTCCCCTGTTTGCCAGGGTCCTCGCATGGCTTGAAGGGGAGGAGGGAGAGAGCCTCTCCATGGAGACGCTCAAGGGCCGGATCGGAGAGGCCTTTCCCAACGAGGATGTGGATACGGCCTTCTCCATGCTCGTCAACTGGGGGCGTTATGCCGAGCTCTTCGGGTATAACGCGGCCCGCGAGGAGCTCTATGTCGACCGGGGGGTCTAGGAGACCTGGGCGTTCAGTCCCGCGGGGCAGAGAGGAGTCTCTTCTTTTCCTCCTCAAGATCGGCAATCCGCCTTCGGAAGGCGGCAATCTGGGATTCGATCTCGGAGAGACGTTCGACCGGGGAGAGAACCTGCCGGTCAGGACTTTCCGCAAGCCGGCGCTTGCGGTCGGAAAGATAGTAGGCCGTTCCCAAAAGTGTCAGGATGGTCAGGATGATCGTGGCGTAAAGAAAAAGGTGGTAGAGGGACTGGTCCATGGTTTTTCCTGTCGTCATACGGGGAAGGCGCAAGATGCCGCAGTATGCCCCTATTGTACCCCGACTGGCGGGGGAGAAAAAATCCCCGGGGAGGGCCGTTGACCTCCCTGCTGTCCTGGGGAGTGGCCCATCTGGCGGAACTTGAGGCCCTGTCCCGCAGGCGGCGTCTCCGGACCGAACCGGGGATCGACCCGGCGCTTGCCCGGGACCGGGTTCTTGAGAGCCTGTCCCGGATGGACCGGGACCGCCTGACCGCCCGTCTTCTGGATCTTCTTGACAATTCCGAACGCCTTGGGCTTAAGATGAGTCATCCCGGATCTTTCGGGTGGCCCGGTCTCCTCTCGGACATTTCCACCCCGCCCTTCATGCTCTGGATGAAAGGCGATCCCGCGGCCCTTCATACTCCGGGAATTGCCATCGTGGGAGCCCGCGAGGCCGGACCCGACTCCCTGATGGCGGTGACCGCCCTGTCCCGGGAGGTCGCCCGGCTTGGTTTGTGTGTGGTCTCGGGGATGGCCATGGGCGTGGACGGGGCTGCTCACCTTGGAGCACTGGCCGCGTCCGGCAGGACGATCGCCGTTGTCGGGACCGGCCTCGACCGGGTCTACCCTGTCTCCCACCGTTTCCTTGAAACGGAGATCATGGCCGGGGGAGGCCTGGTTCTCTCGGAGTTTCCCCCGGGGGATTTGCCGGAGGCCTGGCACTTCCCCCACCGCAACCGGCTGATCGTCGGACTGTCGGTGGCGGTGGTGGCCGGTCCCCACCGGCGCCGTTCGGGAACCTATATTACCGCCAGAATCGCCCTCGAAGAAGGCCGGGAGGTGCTGGTCTTCGACGGAGGTGCCCGCGGTTGGGAACGGGAGGGCCCGGATCTTCTGGAGTCCGAAGGCTCCCGGAGAATCGGGAACGCCAAGGAAATCCTCTCCGCGATCCTGTCTGGAGGAGAGGCGATATGACGACTTATACGAAAGGCTTCTGAAAAGTGAGTGTTCGAAAGAAATCGGCTCCGGCTCCTTCCGACAAATCCAAGGTCCGGGCGATCCGGAAGAAGACTGCGGAATCTCCAAAACCCCGCTCCCGGGGGAACGCCTCCGCCGAAAAGGGTCCTGAGACCTCCCCGAAGGGGACCCTCATCATCGTCGAGTCTCCCACGAAGGCCCGGACCCTGACCCGGATTCTGGGAAACGGTTACAAGGTCAAGGCCAGCGTCGGCCATCTGAAGGATCTTCCCCCCTCACGGATCGGGGTGGACCTCGACAACGACTATGAACTCCAGTTTGTGGTTTCAGAGGGGAAGAAGAAGGTTCTCGACGAAATCCGGCAGGCGGCCCGCGGGGCCCGGGAAATCTTCCTCGCCTCAGACCCCGACCGGGAAGGGGAGGCGATCGCCTACCATATTGCGAGCGAACTGACGGGCCTCAAGAAGCCGATCCGGCGTGTCCTGGTCCACGAACTGACTCCCCGGGGAATCGAGGCAGCCCTTTCAGAGCCCGGTGAGATTGACCTCCACAAGGTCGATGCCCAGAAGGCCCGCCGGGCCCTCGACCGCATTGTGGGCTACACCCTTTCCCCTCTTCTCTGGGAACGGGTGCGGCGGGGACTCTCCGCCGGTCGCGTCCAGTCCGTGGCGGTGCGTCTGGTCTGTGATCGGGAAAACGAGATACGCTCCTTTGTCCCGGTTGAGTACTGGACCATCACCCTCGAGATGCGTCCGTCCGATCCGGCCCGTGCCGGAAGCATCTTCACGGCCCGTCTCGACAGGATTTCCGGAAAGAAGGCCCAGATCGGGACAGCGGCAGAAGCCCAGGAGACGGTCGACAGGATCCTCTCCGAGGGCTTCCGGATCGCCTCTCTCTCTGCGGATGAAAAACGCCGCCAGCCCTCTCCCCCGCTCACCACCAGCCGCCTTCAGCAGGAAGGAGCCCGCAGGTTCAGGTTTTCGGCCAAGAAGACCATGCAGCTTGCCCAGAAGCTCTATGAGGGGGTCGAACTCCCCGGCCAGGGGCAGACAGGGCTCATCACCTATATGAGGACCGACTCCGTCCGACTTGCGCCGGAGGCTCAGGAGATGGCCCGGAGCTTCATCGCCAAGAACTATCCCGGGGCCCTTCCGCCGAAAAGTCCCGCCTACCGGAACAAGAAAGGGATCCAGGATGCCCACGAGGCGATCCGGCCCACTGACGTCGTCCGGACCCCCGACTCCCTCGAGGGAATCCTCGACCGGGACCTCCTGCGGGTCTACCGGCTGATCTGGCAGAGCTTTCTCGAAAGCCAGATGGTCCCCGCCCGCTACCTTCTCACGACCGTCACCATCGAGGGGGACAGGGAGGATACCTTCCGTGCCACCGGCCGGCGCATGCTCGATCCGGGCTTTCTTGTCCTCCGGGGTGATGAAGGACGGTCCCGGAAAAAAGTCAACGACATGGACACCCGGGAGGAGGAGGGAGAGGAAAAGGCCGAGGAGGAGAACGAGCTTCCTCTCCTCCACGAAGGGGAATCCGTGGAGGCGGCGGCTCCCCCGGTCTCCCTGCAGCACTTCACCGAGCCTCCTCCCCGCTACAACGAGGCCTCCCTCATCAAGGAGCTCGAGGAGAAAGGCATCGGCCGCCCCAGCACCTATGCCACCATCATGACCACAATCCTCGACCGGGAATATGTGGAAAAGCGTGAGAACCGCTTTCACCCGACCGAACTTGGCGAGACGGTCAACCGGCTCCTGGTGGATTCCTTTCCCGACCTTTTGAATGTGGCCTTCACCGCCCGCATGGAAGAGGAGCTCGACTCGGTGGAGGAGGGCGAGAAGGTCTACCGCGACGCGGTGGACGACTTCTACCGGCCCTTTTCGAAGGAACTGTCGAAGGCGCGCGGGGGCGGCATGGCGAATCTGAAAGCCCAGAGCGAACCGACCGAGATTCCCTGTCCGGTCTGCGGGACGCTGATGGTGAAAAAATGGGGGCGCCATGGGGCCTATCTGGCCTGCGGGAATTATCCGGCCTGCAAGACCACCAGAAATATCGTCGAGACGGAAAACGGCCCGGCTCCCGAGGTCCTTCCCGAAGCGGCCGGAGAGACCTGTCCTGTCTGCGGAAAGCCGATGGTGGTCAGGAAGGGACGGTTCGGGACCTTCCTGGCCTGCAGCGGATATCCTGTCTGCAAGACGACACGGCCCTGGCCCCCGAAGGGTCAGGCGGCCACTCCTGTTCCGCTTCCGGCGGAGATTCCTCCCTGTCCGGCCTGTGGCGGGGCCATGGTGATCAAGACCGGCCGGTTCGGAAGCTTCCTTTCCTGCGCGAACTATCCCAAATGCAAGACGACTCGTCCCCTTCCGACCGGAATTGCCTGTACCCGGCCAGGGTGCGGGGGAGAAATCACTCCCCGCAAGGGAAAAAGGGGAACGTTTTATGGATGCAGCCGCTATCCGGAGTGTGACCGGACCTATCCGGGGCGTCCGGTGGCCAAACCCTGCCCCCTGTGCGGCCATGCCTTCCTGATCGAAAGGAAGAGGGGAAAGGCGACCGTTTTCTCCTGCCCGGAAAAGGGGTGCGGATACGAGAGCGAAGAGGGCGAGGAGCCGGGGATCACGGCGTGAAGAAGCCCGGGTCCGTCACCATTGTCGGGGGGGGACTGGCGGGAACGGAGGCCGCCCTTTCCCTGTCCCGGGAGGGCGTCAAGGTTCTCCTCCTCGAAATGCGCCCGGAGAGTCAGACCGGGGCCCACCGGACCGGAGACCTTGCCGAGCTTGTCTGTTCGAACTCCCTCAAGGCGCTTGACCCGGAGACGGCCCACGGTCTTCTCAAGGAGGAGCTTAAGGGGATGGGATCCTTTGTTCTGGAGGCGGCGATGGAGGCTCGCATTCCGGGAGGAGGGGCCCTGGTGGTCGACCGGGAGCGCTTCTCCCGTCACCTGACCGCCCGGGTCGAGGCCGATCCGAACATCACGCTCCGCCGGGAGAGGATGGACCGGATCCCTCCTGACAGGCCCCTGATTCTTGCCACCGGACCCCTGACTCACCCCGCCCTCACGCAGGACCTCCTGGAAAAGATCGGAAGCGACCGTCTGTCCTTCTACGACGCCATCAGTCCCGTGGTTGAGGCCGAGTCCCTGGATTTGTCGAAGCTCTTCCGGGGAGACCGGTACGGAACACCGGGGGTCGGGGACTACCTCAATGTTCCGCTTGATTCCGAGGGTTACCGGAGCCTCGTCGAGGACCTTCTCCGGGGGGAGCGGGTTCCTCCCCATGAAGGCGTGGAAGACCGTCCGGAGGTGCTCCGGGCCTTCGAGGCGTGCCAGCCGGTGGAGTCACTGGCCGAGTCGGGGCCGGAGACCCTGGCCTATGGTCCCATGCGGCCGGTGGGTCTCGTCGATCCCAGGACCGGCCTTAGGCCTCATGCCGTTGTCCAGCTCCGGGCTGAAAATCGCGAAGAGACCGCCTTCAATCTGGTCGGTTTCCAGACCAAACTCCGGTACTCCGAACAGGACCGGATTTTCCGAAAGCTCCCAGGATTTTCTGCGGCCCATTTTCTCCGTTACGGATCCCTTCACCGGAACACCTTTCTTGACGCCCCGCGGGTCCTGGGACCGGATCTCTCCCTCCGGAGACTTCCGGGGGTCTATCCGACCGGCCAGATGGTCGGGGTGGAAGGGTATACCGAGTCCATCGCCCTGGGACGCCTCACGGCCCTGTATCTTGGACCCCGCCCCCCCCAAACCCTTCCCCCGGCCACGACGGCAATCGGGGCCCTGCTCCGGGCGCTCGTTCCCTCGGCCTACCGTCCGGAAGGAGAGCCCCCCGGTCCGGAGGAGACCGGGCCCTTTTGTCCGGTCAACCTGCATTTCGGCCTCTTCCCGCCCCTCCCGTCTCGTGTCCGCGGAGGAAAGAGCGAGAGGCGCAAGGCGATCGTGGCCCGGGCCCGCAGGGATTTTGCCTCCTGGCGGGAAAGCATAAATGAGGTGGCCCCTCCGGTCCCGGCCGGGTCCTTTCGGCTTCGTCCGGGTCAGGGGTAGGCGATGGGAGGCTCGGGGTCGGGAAACCGGCGGAGCGGCCGCGAACGGCAGGGAATGGAGGAACGGCTTTCCCGGGACCCGCTGTTTGTCTCCTACCGGAGGGAGTTGGTCCAGGCCGGCCGCTCTCCCCGGACGCAGGCGGCTGTGGAAAAGGATCTTGCCCTCCTGGCCGGTCTCCTGGGCGAATCCTTTTGGGGCGGAGAGGGCTTTCTCTGGGAACGTGTCGACCGGCCCCGCGCCCTCCGTTCCGTGAAGCGTCTTCATGAACGGGGCTACGCCCCCTCGAGCATTGCCCGCATTCTCTCGAACCTCCGGGGCTTTTTCTCCTACCTGCAAAAGACCGGCCATGTGGAGGAAGATCCCTTCCGGAGAGTTTCGGGGCCCCGGGTCTCCCGGGTCCTTCCGGCCGTCCTCTCGGAAGAGGAGGCCGCTTCCCTCGTCGCCGTTCCCGTCGGGGAGGAGGATTTATCCTCCCTTCGGGACCGGGCCCTGCTCGAGCTCTTCTATGAAAGCGGGCTCCGACTCTCCGAACTTTGCGGACTCGTCTGGGAAGACTTCGAGGAGGGGTCCGGCTCCCTTCTGGTCCATGGCAAGGGGGGACGGGACCGGCGGGTTCCGGTGGTGGGAGAGGCCCGGGCCGCTATCGTCCGGCTCAGGAGAGCCAAAGAAGGGGAGGGATCCCTCCTTCCGTCCTCACCGATCTTTTCCGGGAAGGAGGGACGGGGCCTCTCCGTCTGGCAGGTCGGCCGGATCGTGAAAAAACGTTCCCGGGAGATCGGTCTCGACCGGAAGGTGACCCCCCACGCTCTTCGCCACTCCTGTGCGACCCATCTTTTGAACCGTGAGGCCGATCTCCGGGAAATTCAGGCGCTTCTGGGCCATGCCTCCCTCGGGACGACCCAGCGGTACCTCCACACCGGCCTCGACCTTCTGGCCAAAAAACTCTCGAGGATTCGGGAAGAGAGCTAGGAGACAAGACCCACAATGCATCCCGGAGAGTCCATGGACAGTGTTTTCGAGAAGGCCCAGGTCCTGATCGACGCCCTCCCCTATATTCGCACCTTTCACGGAAAGACCTTTGTCATCAAGTTCGGTGGGGGAGCTCTTGACGGAGGCGGAGAGGAAAGCCTGTCCTTTGCCCAGGACCTGGTTCTTCTCCAGCATATCGGCATTCGGCCGGTGGTGATCCACGGCGGAGGGCCCCAGATTTCGCAACTCATGGGACGTCTGGGAATGAGCCCCGAATTTGTCGACGGGATCCGGGTCACGGGAAGCGATGCGATGGAAGTGGTGGAGATGGTTCTCACCGGCCGGATCAACCGGGAGATCGTGACGATGGTTCACCGGCACGGGGGCCGGGCCGTGGGGCTCTCGGGACGGGACGCCGGCTTTCTCGTCGGGGAGAGGAAGAGCCATTCGGGGCGGGACCTGGGCCATGTGGGCCAGATCGTGACGGTCAACCCCGAGATTCTCGACCTTCTCGACCGGCACCGGTTCATTCCGATCGTGGCCCCGGTCGGCGTCACCGAGGAAGGAGTTCCTCTCAACATCAACGCCGACGAGGCGGCGGCCGTGATCGCCGGCGCCCTCAAGGCGGAAAAGCTCATCATGATGACCAACACCCGGGGGGTCCTTGACGACCAGGGGGAGCTCCTGTCCTCTCTCGACCGCCGGGAGATCCTCTCCCTGATCGAACGCGGGACCATCGCCGGGGGGATGGTCCCGAAGATGGAGGGCTGTCTCCGGGCCCTTTCGGAGGGGGTGGGAAAGGTCCACGTGATTGACGGGCGGATTGCCCACGCACTGCTTCTCGAGATTTTCACTCCCGAAGGAATCGGCACCGAGATCGTCCGGAGTCCGGAGACATGAAATTGGGCCGATTCCTGAGCCTTATGCTCGGGGCCCTGCTGGGAGGCGCCCTCGTCTCCTGTACTCCCCACGAGAATCCTCCCCCGGTCACGGGAACGATTGCCAAGGCTCGTCTTCTGGCCATCGATTCGGGAGGAGCGCCGGGACACCGGTCCACGATTACGGTTCTGGCGGTCCGTATTTCCATCACGAATCCCGGGGCAGAGGTCCGGCTTCTGGGATACCGCTACGAAACCTCGCAGGGCATTGCGTCCGAGGCCCTGATGGACCGGCGTCTCGTCGAACAGAGCCGGTCGAAGCTCGGGCGCCTGGTCCAGTTGGGGCTTCCCACCGTATTTCCCGCCGGCGTGACCACGTCCGGCTGGGTCTTTTTCCGGACCAGCGACACCAAAGGCCGGATCCACCTTTCCCTGAGGGATGTTTACGGCCGCTTTTCGGCTCTCTATCTTCCCGTGGGCCAGGCCTTTCCAAAGGCCTCCCGGTCGGGTTCGGGCAAGGCCCCCGGGGCCGCCAATCCCTGAAGAATCCACGCGCAAGGCCGGAAACTCACACGGAAAACCGTCAGAGCCGGGAGACTCATGAGAAAAGTCATAGAGGTGAAAAAAGTTGGGGAGGGCCAGGAAAGGCCCCTTCCTGCCTTTGCCACGCAGGGGTCGGCGGGTCTGGATCTCCGGGCTGCCATCCAAAAACCGCTGGTTCTTCCGCCCGGGGGGCGGCAACTGGTCCCTGCAGGGCTTGCCATCAACATCGGAGATCCTGAAATCGTGGGGATTGTGGCCTCCCGGTCGGGACTCTCCCTAAAACACGGGATCCGGGTGGCCCAGGGTATCGGTGTGATCGATTCGGACTACCATGGGGAGATCGGGGTCATTCTGGCCAATGACGGAAGGGAGCCCTATACCGTCTTCCCCGGAGACCGGATCGCCCAGCTTCTCTTCATGCCGGTCATTTTGGTCGATTTTCTGCTCGTGGAAGGTTTCGGAGGGGAGACCGCCCGGGGGGAGGGAGGGTTCGGGCATACCGGAAATTCCTGATGGAAGCCTGGTCAGCGTTCCGGACGGAAAGATGACAGGGGAACGGCCACGATCCAGTCGTAGGAGTTGGCAAGGTAGGCTGTTCCGCCCACGATGGTGGGACTCACAATCCCCATTCGTCCGCCGATGCGGAGATGTCCGGTCTCCCGGCCCGTTTTTGGATCGAGGCGATAGAGGCTGTCTCCTCCGGCGATATAGAGGCGGCCGTCGTAAAAGGTCGGGGCGCTCCGTGAGGAGCTGATCCTGTGCCAGGACCAGAGGTGCCGGCCGGTATGGAGATCCAGGGCTTCGTAGCGTCCTGTTGCGGGAGATCCGACATAGAGGATCTTCCCATGGATCAGGGGGACGCCGCCCTTGAAGGCCGGAGGCTTGGGACCTCGCCCCATGGAGACGGTCCACAGGGGCCGTCCCGTCCTGGCATCGAAGCCCCGGACGACCGGCTCGAGGGTCGCCTGTCCATGAACCGTCCTGGGGTGGGCGACCGTGTCCATGACGACCACCCCGCCTCCCACCGCCGGACTCACGTCTCCCATCCCCGTATTGGCGGCTCCCGGGATGGTCCCCGTCCACAGGGTCCGCCCTGTTCCCGCATCGAGACAGAAGAGGCGGGGAGGGGAGGCCATGGCGAGATAAAGACGCCCGTGGCTGTAGGCGGGACTTGACATGTTGTCGTTTCCGCCCAGCCGGACCGTCCATACCGGCCTCCCTGTCATTTTGTCCAGGGCGTGGACCGAACCCGAACCGGTGGCAAAATAGAGCAACCGTCCATGGATGGCAGGCGTGGGCATGGCCTCTCCCACCGATCCCGCGTGCCAGAGAAGCCTTCCGGTCTTCCGGTCAAGGGCATAGATGCCGTTGTAGCTCACATCCATTCCCCGGACGGCGGCCCCTTTTCTGGCAAAGGCCACGACATTGGCAAAGTTGAAGCCGACCCCTCCGGCCGCAAGGTACACGATGTTCCCGTCCACCAGGGGATTGCCCATGAGGTTGTTTCCGACGGGGCTGGTCCGCCAGATGAGCTGTCCGGTCCGCGCATTTAAGGCGTAGGCGAACATGTCGTCGCTTTCGGCGTAGACGATCCCTCCAACGACCGTGACACCCAGGGCATTGCCGTAGAATTGGGTCTGGACCGCTCCGGCCTCTGTTTCTCCGTAGGTTTTTGTTCCGAAGGGATGGTGTCTTTCCAGAGGCCAGGCCCGGGCCTCCGCAAATCGCCAGAAGACCCCGTCCCGGAACCAGGCGGGGGCCTTTTTGGGAATGTCGATGGCGGCGTTGTGGCGGGCGTTGGCATTCATTTGAAGCCAACGGCTGGCGCCAAATTCCCTGTCAGCCCCGATCGGAGCGTTTTGAGGAAGGTAGAGGCGGGAAAAAGGCCCTCCCGGAGCCACCGGAACAGTCCAGCCGGGGGAGCTTGAGCCGGGCTCCGAAGACCAGGCCACCGCGGCGTCTCCCTGGCATCCCGGGAAGAGGGAAGCCAAGGCGAAGGAGATTGCCAGAAAATAGACGAGGGGAGTTGTAGGACCCTTGGCCAATGATCCTCCGCTTACGACGACAGAAACCCGGGGAAAAACGGTCCCGGATTTCAGGCGACTCCTTCGATGTTTGAAATGCGAAGGGCGGTCATCATGCGGGAAAGGGAGTCCTCGATCGGGCGCGAAAGCTCCGCAAGGCGCTCTCCTGTCCTTCTGAGCTGCCTCATGAGAACCTTCTGGGGAAGCATCCGGTCGTATCCCGGGGCTTCCCGGGCCATGAGAATGGCCTTGCGCCGGTAGTCATGCATGGTGTTGTGGAGAGGCATCTTGTAGTTGAGGGTGACATCCTCGATGAGAGGAAGGACCTTCTCTCCGAAGGTTTCGATGAAGGTGTCGACCATGTCGCAGAAAAATCCGAAATGGCGGGATTCGTCCTTGGTCAGGTATATGAGGAGACGGTTCAGGACCGGTTCCTTGACGACCCGTGACAGGCTCTGGTAGTAGAGCTGGGTGGCCTTTTCCTGAAGGAGCGTGTAGGTGAAGACCTGGACAGGGTTCGAAAATCCGATGCTGAAGGGCTTCCGGTTCTCGATGATCAGTTTTTCCTCAAGGCGATCACGGTCCGGTTCGATCCCGGCGTGGTACTGGTAAAGAGCGAGGGCCTGGGCGTGACGGTCCTCCTCGAGACCCCAGCGGACGGTGAAGTGAAAGAGTTCCCGATTGTGCATCGCCTCTTCCTTGGTCTCGGCCTCGATCGGGAAAAGGGACTGGTATTCGGCGAAATATCCGGGGAGATGGTCTTCGACGTAGGTGACGAAGACGACGGCATCTTTCTGGCCCTGGGTGAGGAGTTCGGGTTTCAGCTCATTCCAGTGAAGTGACTTGAAGCGGTTCCAGTTCGCATCGTCCGCGAGCCGGTTATAGTTATCCACGTGCTGTCGTATTTTTGCTAGCGGCAATTGCACCCTGAATTCCTTCCTTAGGTTCGTCATGAGGCCGTTGTCCAGCCTCTCGAATGAGAGCAGAACATAGCCTCTCCTTATGATCGAATTGACTCAATCTGGAATATTATACTCCCAAAAAAAAGAAAATGCACCATTTTTGTCTGAAGATCCAACCCTCCCAAGGTTTTACGAACCTTTCCCTTCCCGAGGAGACTCCTTCTGGCGAGAATAGGGAGACCAGGGAGAACAGTCCGGAGAAAGGAGCGTCAAGGCTTCGCGGTCGGTCAGCACCCCTTCCGACAGGGCATCGGCAATCCTGTTGGTCTGCCTAAGGCAATCCTCGATGATGGCGGCAGCTATTGGAAGAGGAGTCCCCGGAAAATCCGAAAGATGGAGGGGAGGAGAGCAGACGTAGGTGGCCGTTCCGAAGGGGAGGGGAATGCGAAAACGGTCCCAGGAGCCAAGAACCTTGACCCGGGAACAGGTCACCGACAGAAGGTAGAGGGGCTTTTTCGAGGATAGGGCAAGGTAGGCGACCCCCTCCTTCACGCGGTAGATGGGCCCCTTGGGTCCGTCGGGGGTAAAGACGATCGAGTCCTCCCCGGCCCTGTCGAGGCGAAGAAGCTCCTTTAAGGCGGCCGTGCTTCCCCGGCTCGAGGAGCCCCGGACACTCAGGATCCCGAACCACCGGAGAAGGGCCGCGATCAGGTCACCGTCCTTGGATTGTGAAACGATCAGCTTGATCTTCCCAGGTTTCCCGAACCAGACGAATGGCATGAAAAGGCCCTGGTTGTGCCAGAAGGCGATCAGGACCGGCTTTCCCTCCCCGAGCCACCGGCGATAACCTTTAAAGCCGATGTATCGGGAGGAGTTGGTGAGCTTGATCAATCGGAGAAGCAGGGAGGTGGTCCAGGAGGCGATTTCGAGCGGCCAATTTCTGGATTCCATTGGGGTGCGGGTCTCCTCCACACAAGGATGATGGGGTAAATTGTTTAAGTATGAATGATTTCTAAAGTATTTTCCTGGAAATGATACCGGAGGGGAAAGGGAAAATCCATATGGAAATGTGTGGGGGGAGAATCAGAGGGAAGGGAAAAGGACCCGGCGGAGATCCGTCCAGGCTTTTAAGGAGAGATCCCTTCGGGAAAGCCCTGCGGGAAGGAGGAATGGAAGGATGTTAACACGGACAACGATTCGGGGCTCGCCAAGGGTTCGCCAGAAAGACCGGGCAAAGCTCTCCCCTCCGGTATAAGAGATGGTGTCCAGGCGCCTCCGGTCGGGAGTTTCATAACGGAGGGCTATGGGAAGGACGGGACGATTTGTCCGGACAGCCGCCTCGAAAAGTCCGGACCGGAAGGGAAGGATCCGGTCTCCGCAGGTGGTCGTCCCTTCGGGAAAAACCGCAACGGAGTCTTTGTTTTCAAGGGTCTCCTCCACCTGCTCCAGGGTCCGCCGGAAAGAGGAGATCCGGCCTCTGGCGATAAAAAAGGTTCCGGCCTTCCGGGCCGAGGATCCCACCAGAGGCCAGAGGGCGATCTCCTCCTTGGCGATAAAGCGGACCGGGAGAAGGGACCGAAGGACCAGGATATCCATCCAGGAGATATGGTTGGCCACAATAAGGCAGGGATCCCGGGGAAGGGCTTCCCCGGAGGTTAGGATTCTGACCCCGAGACTTAAAAGGAGATCCCGGCACCAGCTGGCCAGCGGATCTTCTGAAGACGGGGACGGGTTTCTGGCGACACAGTAGCCCCGGGCCATGAGCGTTGCCGCTCTGACACCCCGCATGGCTCGGAGGGGAGGAGAAAGGGGAGGCCGGCAGATCGGACAAAAGCTCATGAGACGGTGGGTCCCGTTCGGAGGAAATGGCGGACGTAGCCTCTGTCCATCTCAGAAAGGGGAAGCCAGACAGGAAAATCCGCCGTCTGGAAGAGGGGGTCATGGGCCGGCTCACCGATACAGCGTGCCCCGAGCCGCAGATACCCCTTCAGAAGGGGGGGAAGAGGCGGGAAGCCTCCGCTGTCGTCCACCGGGCGCAGGAGACAGGGATAGGGACGATGGGGAACAACGGTCAGAGATGGATCCCCCCATCGATAGAGGCGAAGGTCGCTATAGATCTGGTCCGGATCGAGATCGGGATTGGTCAGGTCGAGACTTGCGCATCCCATCAGGTAATGGATGTTTTCCGAAATCAATGTCCGGGCCAGGGCTGACCAGAGAAGGGCGATGACGCCTCCTCTCCGGTAGTCGGGGTGGACGCAGGAGCGGCCAAGTTCCGCTGTCCGGGAGAGAAAGGGGGTCAAGGAGGATATGTCAAATTCGGACTCCGTGTAAAACCCTCCGGCCTTCCGGGCCCCTTCCGGGTCAAGAAGGCGGTAGGTTCCCACGCATTGGCCCGTCTCGCTGACCGTGACGAGCAGGTGACGGGCATGGGGATCAAACCCGTCACATTCGGGGACGATCTCCTCGAATGGGGTCTCCGGCGGACAAAATCCGAAGGCCACGGCCCGGAGTTTCTGGGCTTTGAGAAGGTCTTCGAGAGAGTTGGCCCAGAAGACGGAAAATGATGTCTTGCGGGAAAATGAGGGACGGACGTCGCAGGATAATGACACGGAAACCTCCCCTTAAGGGTGGACGTGATCCATTGTTCCTAGAGTAGGGAGGGCCTATGACATCGAGGTTGTTGGAAGGTTACGGACGTGAGACGGATTCCTGTGCCCATAATTTCGGTGGATGGGGAAAGAGGAGTGTGCGTTGAAGAGAGTCTCAAAGACATGATTTTCGTCACATCTTTTTTTGTTCGTATCTGATAGATTTCCAGGTATTGTTTATTGACAACCCACATAGGAGAGCGTCCATGAAGTTCAAGAAAGCGGTGCCGGTCATCGGCATCCTTTTCCTCGCAGCGGCAGGAGTGGGGATTGCGAAAGAATCGACGTCGCGGTCTAACCCGTCAACCAGTCCCGCAAGATTGGTTTCGGTGAGCAATCCGGACCTGACGGCAGACACCCTGGATATCAAGAATGAAATTTCACGACTTGAACATCGATTGAAAACCCTATCATCGGAAAAAGCCAACAACCCGGACCTCAAAGAGGACATCGCCGCAGTCAAGGCGAAGATCGCCAGGCTCAGAACCCGGCTTAAAACGCTTCGGGCAGAGGGGACGGATCCGGACCTGAAAGAGGACATCGCCGCAGTCAAGGCGAAGATCGCCAGGCTCAGAACCCGGCTTAAAACGCTTCGGGCAGAGGGGACGGATCCGGACCTGAAAGAGGACATCGCCGCAGTCAAGGCGAAGATCGCCAAGCTCAGAACCCGGCTTAGAACGCTTCGGGCAGAGGGGGCGAACCCAGACCTGAAAGAGGACATCGCCGCAGTCAAGGCGAAGATCGCCAGGCTCAGAACCCGGCTTAGAACGCTTCAGGAAGAGAGGACGAACCCGGATCTTACGGCGGACATCGCCGCAGTCAAGACGGAGATCGGCAGGCTCCGGGCCCGGCTTAAAACACTTCGGGCAGAGGGGGCGAACCCAGACCTGAAAGAGGACATCGCCGCAGTCAAGGCGAAGATCGCCAAGCTCAGAACCCGGCTTAAAACCCTTCGGGCGGAGAGGACGAACCCGGATCTTACGGCGGACATCGCCGCAGTCAAGAAGAAAATTGCTCTTCTCAGGCTCAGACTCAGAGAATTGCGGACAAATTCTTCAGATTTGGACCGGAATGGGCGGGATCTTCAGGATCGTGAGTCCCCAGAAGCCTCCCTGCACCATGACGGCGATGATCATCGGCTTGAAAGAGGCCGATGGTCAGCCCTTGAAGGAGGACCCCATCGAGAGGCGACCAGGGAAATCATGCAGGGATCTCACGAAAGGATTGTGGCTCTCTATTCGCCCACACACCATGCGGGTTACCATGCCAAAATGCACAGACATTCCCGGTAATGCGATTTCGATTCAGAAAGGCCGGGTCGTTCCCGGCCTTTCTCATTCTTTGTCTTTTTGCCAACCTGTCCGGATCTTTGTTCTGGGATTCCCCGGCCCGTGCATCGGGTCCGCCAGAAGAACCCTATGTCGACCATGACTGGAGAACAATCAACCACAATGTCGCCCTGAAAAAATATCTCCTGGCGGAAAAGCAGATCGGCAACTACATCAAATTCCACCCCAAAAATTACCAAGCCTATACGCTCGGGGGGAGAATCACCAGAAAAATTCATCGTCCGGGGGACGGGATCTCCATCCTGGACAAAGGACTCCGTCAGTTTCCCGGTGACCGGACTCTTTTGCGGCTGAAAGCGGAGCTTCTCATGGAACAGGGAGAGATGATCCGCGCGCGAGGTATCCTGGACAAGCTCGCCAAAGATCCGGCACTTTCTCGGGAAGACCGGGCAAAAATCCGGGAGGACAGGAAAACCCTCGAGGTCCTCTCAATGTCACTTCCGCCCCTGGAAACCTTCGACCAGAATATCAATTTTCAGGAAACCGTTCCACCGCCCCTCCAGACGCCTTCCACCTATGAGATTGAAAACTCCGATTACCATGTCCGTGTCCAGAACGTTGACATCGGCTACAGTGGGGGATCAACAATCGGGACAGGAATTACGGTTGAAACCCCTCTGATCAAGGATGTTGTCCATTTTCAGGCGGGGACAAACATCTATGTGGGTTCTGCGGCAGGACAGACAAGCGCCCCTGAGGACTACCTTTTTGCCGGCGTCAATGGCCAGGGACCAGGTTTGACGAATTATCTTCTGGACGTGGGGAATGTTTTCGCCGGAAATGAGATCAATGCCGGGGTTTATGGGCATTTTGACCTCCCCCTTGGCCGGGTGAGAATCGATGGTCAGGGGTGGTACCAGCTTCCCTGGACCGGGTATGGACAAGCTCTCCTGAATGGGGCTCTCCAGAGTGGGGGCCTTTTGAACGGAACCCTTTCCATTTTTCCAACCCTCACATTCTCCGGCGAATATGAATACACCTATGACACTCTGGGGGGAAGCAAGTCGCCATTCGGGGCAAACCATAACACGATGTTCGCCCTTGACTGGGATTTTCTGAAAAAACCTGACCTTCATCTGATTGCCGGATACGACACCCAATCATTTACGCCATTCATTCCGAATGCCACAAGCCTTGTCCCTGTCCTTTTATCATCGAACTTCGGATTTGCCGGCCTTTCCACCCTCGACCAGATCGGCCGATTTGTCGTTTTGAACGGGCAGATTGGGGGTGTGGTTGGGACATTTGATTCTCCTGGCCCTCTAGTAGGACTTCAGGCTGATGGCGGAGTCTCCGTCCAGGCAGGACCCCACCTTGAATTTTACGGAAATATCTCCTACGAATCTTTGGCAGCGGCCTATGTGGGAGCTGTCACGACCATGATGTTCGGACTCAATGTCTGGCTTTAGCCATGAAAATCAAGGATAGAAGTTCCTTGGGATTGAACCATGGATCCTGGGGTCTGTGAATCAAATGGCAGGAAAGTGAGTGTCATTTTTTAAGCTCCCACCTTCTTCATTTATGGCCCGTTTTTACAATGGGCCATTTCCCATCAAATTTCCCTTTTAATAAAAGCTTTAAAGATTAAGATGACCGAGTATATCCTGGATGGGGAATTTTAAGGATTGTCTTTGGTGCTCGGGAGGAGAATCGAACTCCTATGGGGTCGCCCCCGGCGGATTTTGAGTCCGCTGCGTCTGCCTGTTCCGCCACCCGAGCAAGAGGGGAGAAGGAACCTGTCGATTATACGGGGATGTCCGGGCCAAGACAAGAAGGAAGAAGGCAAGGGGAAACCTCCTTCCTTTTTTAACTATAAGCCTGGATTTACGGGAGTTCGCCTTCCGGAATCGGGGGATCGGAAAAGTTCTCCAACCTCCGGATCATCTTCCAACCAGAGGATAGTCTTCCGGCCGTGCCTTCGACCAGAGCATGACGTACTGGCTCACCAGGAGAAGATAATGCCGGCGGGTTTTTCCTGTCGGAAAGGGGGCCATCCCCCGGACTTCCCCGACGGCGGTGATGATGTGGCCGGGTCCCATTGAGATGGTCCGGTTCTCTTCCTGTCCGAAGACGATGAATGCGCTTCCGGAGTGACGCTTTTTCGGTCGGTGTTCTCCGATGACATGCATGGCGGGAGTAAAGAGGATGAATTCGTTTTTGGGGTCTAGAATGATCTTTCCTGCCGGCGGATGCGGATAGGCGTCCCGGTCCAGGGGAAGGTCCCGGATGAGAAAGTATCGTCCTGTCGGAGCATCGTAACGTCTCAAGATCTGACCTCCCAGGACCGCAACCCTGCCCACGGGAAGCGGTTTGTGGCTCACGATCTCGGAAAGCAGGTCCGGTTCCTGCCGGGTGATGAAGACGGTGGGTTGGGGAGGAAGCTGATAGGCGCAAGCGGACAGGAACAAAAATGGTAGTAAAATGGCGATGCGCCAGGAAGACATTGACCTGAGCAAGAGAATTCCTCCATGAGGTGGGACCAATTTGAGATCGATCGGTCTATGACCGAAAAGATCCTGGGGCCATTCTAATGCTGACATTTTACCCACATGCGGCCTGATCAGTTCAAGGGGGCCAAGGTCAGGAGCCTTTCTTGGGGGTCCGCAACGAAAAGGCCAGGGCGTTGATGTCCTGCAAGGCCCTTTTGATGAGATTCCTCGCCTCCTCCAGGCCCTGTTCGTCCAGGGTTTCCGGGATATGGACAGGGTCGCCACAAACGAAGTAAGCTTTTGTGAAAGGGAGCGGCACCAGAAATCCGTCCCAGCTGTTGAGCTGAATAAAGCTCTGGAAGGAGACGGCCAGGGGAATGATCGGACGCCCGCTTTTCTGGGCCAGGGCAAGAAGGCCCTCCTTGATCTCGAAGGGCGGACCCTTCGGTCCGTCCGGAGTCAGGACGAGATGATGGTGAGGGTTTCTCGCAAGTCTCAGGAGTTCCTTGAGGGCAGAAATTCCGCCCCGTGTCGAGGATCCCCGGACTGTTCCGATTCCCCACCGGTTAAGGATGCGGGTGGTGAGTTCTCCGTCCCGGGAGAGAGAGACGAGGGTCGAAATTCTGAAGGGTTTTCCGAAATAAAGAAGGGGCATCGCCAGAAGCTGGTTGTGCCAGAAAGAAATGAGCATTCCTTCCTCACGGATATACCGCTCCCGATAGGATTCGCAGTGTATATAGGTTTTCCGGAGAGAGGCCAGGTAAAAACGGAGACCCAGGCAGATTGCAAGAGAGCCCCAGGAAAGAAGAAATCCGTTTCCTCCCTTCCGGTTTTCTGGATTGTCTTTTTTTGAGGAATCCACCTTGATCCTGAGTCACAGGCCCTTGAAGGGCGCCCTGTTCGGTTCTGCGTTTCTTCCAGGAGACGAACTCGAGACCCTTGCCAGGGTCAGCGGGTCGAACATGGCCCTTTTCTATCGGAGCTACGAGGTGATTCTGGCCTCCCCCGCCCTCCGGATGATATGGCCGGACGGAACACTCGGATCGAATATTGCCAGATTCCGGGAGTTTATGGAAGAGGTGGTGGCCCCCGCAGAAAAAATGCATCTGGGCGAATTTTTCAAGGGAACCGAGACCGAAGGCGGGGTCGCCTCCGATCTCTTTCTGCTTAAGGCCGGTCGCCTCAAGGAGACTGGCCTTCTCGGACTTGTTGTTTTCATTTTTTCCTGGGGTCGATTTCTTGTGGTTGTTCCAGGGGAGGCCCCGGGACAGGTCCGGGAAATTCTCGCCTCCCTGTCAGGAGCCACCCTGGAGCCGGTCCGGACCGCGCTTGACCGTTGGGTGGAGGACTCGGAGTTCGAGTTTATCCTGACCGGGTTGCTTGAGCGCTTTCCGGAGGAGTTCCGGGGAAATTCAGGCTTTTTCAGGAAGGCCGGGGTTTCTGTACCCGAAACCCAGACCCAGATATTCGATATTTCCTACATCTACCGGAACCGGAGATGGCAGAGGGATGTCCTTGAGGGGGAGCTTGTGGCCGGGACGCCTGAAGGGACCATGGTCTGGAAGCGACCGGGAGGCTTGGGTAAGGATTCTTCCGGACTTCCTCCGGTTTTCCGCGAACGGGGAGTGCGTGTCGGCAACGAGGTTCTGATTCGATTTACCGTCTTTCTGGGAGGAGTCTTTCCGCTGGGCGACATTCCCGTTCCTGTCCGGGCCCTGACGAGCGGGGGGCTTCTCCGTATGAACCGGTTCATCCGGGAGATCTCGATGGAGCTTGTCTCCCGTGCCCAGTCCCTGACCTCCGGCCATTTCCATTTTTGCCGTTACTGGACCGAGAGCGGCTTTTCGGTCCGGGGGCTTGAGGAGATCGCCCGGATCATCGACCCGGCTAACTGGCGGAACCTTATGGTGCTCCCCTTCTGGGAAACCGGGCCGGACTCTCTTGCGGAGGTGAAAGGGGCATGCCGGGTCTCCGACCCATTTTTTGTCGATCCTGCCAAGAACATGGGACTCCTTCTCCTGCGTGACTGCAGCGAATGGCATGCCAGAAATGTCGTTGTCCGCCACTTTCGCAAACGGGTCAGCGCTCTGGTAGAATCTCCCGTTTCTGTCGGACGATTTCTATCAGGAGAATAGCTTGAAAGGGAGACCGGCACTCGGGGAGTCTCCTGGTCTTTGGATGATTTGGAGGAAAGAATGAGCCAGATGAATCAGAAAATGGAATCCGGGGCGGCAAAGCCTCCCGACGCCACGATCGACCTTCGGGGGGTCAAGTGCCCTTTCAATTTCGTCAAGACAAAGCTCAAGCTCGAGGCGATGGAATCCGGAGAAACCCTTTCGGTCGTCCTCGATCCGGGAGAGCCCATCGCCAATGTCCCGCGGTCGGTGCAGGAGGAGGGCCATGCCCTGCTCGGGGTGACCGAACGGCCGGACGGACTTTTCGAGATCCTAGTCAAGAAAGCCTGAGACTATTCCGGAGCGTCATTTCCCGCAAGATGGTAGGCGGTGTTTCTGGACAGCCCGAAGGCCTTTGCGAGGAATCGGGCCTTGTCCGCCCGGGAGGCCGCAAGATGACTGAGCGCCTCAAGGACGGAGGGAGGAACTTCCTTGAATCTTTTTTCCGGAGGCGCTCCCTCCACGACGAGAACCAACTCTCCCAGAAGAGGAGCCGAGTCGAGAAGATCCCGGACTTCGGGTATGCGTCCCCGGTAGAAGCTTTCATGGAGCTTCGTCATCTCCCGGGCCACCGAGACATGTCGATCGGCGCCCAGAACCTCCTCCATCGTTCCGAGCGTCCGGACGATCCTTCTGGGGGTCTCGAAAAAGACAAGAGCTTCCGAACGGGAGGCCGATTCCCGAAGAAACCTTTCCAGGTCTCCCCGGCCCCGGGGAAGAAAACCTCCGAAAAAAAACTGGTCTTCGAAAAGGCCGGACGCTGACAGGGCCGCCAGGATAGAGGAAGGTCCTGGAACGGGGTGAACGGGAAGACCCCGGCCGATCGTCTCCGAGACGAGAGCCGAACCGGGATCGGAAATTAGGGGAGTCCCGGCATCCGAAACAAGGGCGATCGATTCTCCCTTCTCCATCCTGTGAAGAAAAATCGGGATCTTTTCGTTCCGGTTGTGTTCGTGGTAGGAGACGCAGGGGGTTGCGATCTTGTAGTGGTCGAGAAGATGCCGGGTGACCCGGGTGTCTTCCGATGCGACAAAATGGACCTTCGCCAGGACATCGAGGGCCCGGATCGTGATATCTTTCAGATTTCCGATCGGGGTCGAGACAAGATAAAGGGCCCCTCCGGGATGGTCATACACCGGATGAAAGCTCCCGGTTGTCGATCAGGCGGGTCTTTCCCAGAAAGACGGCAGCCAGAAGAAAGGCCTGGTGAGGGATTTCGGGGCCGGTGACAGGGAGGAAGGTTTGCCGGTCGGCGATGGCGACATAGTCCACCCGGAAACCCGCTCCTTCCAGACTCCGGGAGAGGTCGTCGCGAAGCGCAAGCCGTTCTTCGGGATCTCTTCCGGCCAGCTCGCTCCACCGGGTCGCCGTCCGCTCGAGGAGGGAGGGAAAGAGGGCGGCCTGTTTCCGCTCTTCCGGGGACAGATACCGGTTCCGAGAACTCAGGGCCAGCCCGTCGGGCTCCCGGACAGTCGGATGCCCCAGCACCCTGACGGAGAGATTGAGGTCCCTGACCATGGCCTGGATCAGGAAAAGCTGCTGGCGGTCCTTTTCTCCGAAAATGGCACCCTCGGGGGAGAACAGGTGGAAGAGCTTGAGGACGATGGTCAGGACCCCGTCGAAGTGTCCGGGTCTCGAAACACCGCAGTAAAGCTTCCCTGCAGGACCGGCCGACACGGTCACCTGGCCTTCGGGTGGGACGATTTCCCCGGCAGAGGGCAGGAAGACAAGGTCGGTACCCCGACCTTCGAGAAAGTCCAGGTCCTCTGCTTCCGTTCGGGGATAGCGGTCGAGGTCCTCTCCTGGACCAAACTGGAGGGGGTTCACGAAGATCGATACGGCCACAAACTCCCCTTCCGACTTTGCCCGGTCGATCAGGGCGCCGTGGCCGTCATGAAGGGCCCCCATGGTCGGAACGAGCCAGGTGCGGACCGTCCGTGAAGGGGGAAGCAGGGTCCTGAGTTCGGAAAAGGATCGTGCGACGCGCATGGATGCGATTGTACCACAGGAAAGAGAGGGAGTCCTTGGCCAAAAAAGAACAGGAATCATACCGGTGCCCGTCCTGCGGTTACCGTTCGCCCAAATGGATGGGTTTCTGTCCGGCCTGTCATGAGGCTCCGGAAGGCCTCGTCCCCGAAGAAACACCCGGAGGAAGGGTTGACCGTTACGTCCGGGAAGGTGGGGTTCGCGCATCGGAAGCTTCCCGGGCTCTTCCCATCGGGGATGTGTCTGTCGGTGAGACTCTCCGGACATCCACAGGACTCTCCGAGTTCGACCGGGTCTTGGGAGGAGGTATCGTTCCCGGATCCTTCATCCTTCTCGGAGGTGATCCGGGAATCGGAAAATCGACTCTGGTCCTTCAGATGGTCTCCCACCTCGCCCGGGAAAAAACAGTCCTGATCGTTTGCGGCGAAGAGTCTCCCGAACAGATCCGCATGCGGTTCGACCGTCTTGAGGGCCGGAAGAAAAACCCTGCCCGCCTCTACCTTCTTCCGGAGACGGACCTTTCCCTCGTTCTTTCGGAGGCGGCCAGACTCTCTCCGGATCTCCTCATCGTCGATTCGATCCAGACGGTCTTTCTCCCCGAATGGACCCAGTCGGCGGGATCGGTAATCCAGCTTCGGGAAACGGCTGCGACACTCCTCGAGTTTGCCAAGCGCTCCCGGGTCTCGACCCTGGTGATCGGGCACGTGACCAAGGACGGAACGATCGCAGGTCCCCGGGTGCTGGAGCATCTTGTGGATACCGTTCTTTACCTCGAAGGGGAGCGGGGACAGCCTCTCCGGGTCCTCAGAACGGCCAAGAACCGGTTTGGTCCCACCCAGGAGGTGGGCCTCTTCGAGATGGAAGAGACCGGGCTCGCAGAGGTTGTGAACCCTTCTGCCTTTTTTCTGGAAGGCCGGGAGGCGGGCCGGCCCGGGTCGGTGGTAGTCTGCGGCATGGAGGGGTCGCGCCCTATCCTTGTCGAGCTCCAGGCCCTGGCGGCCTCGACCTCCCTGCCGATGCCCCGGCGGGTCAGCCAGGGGGTGAGTCCGAACCGGCTCTCGCTTTTGACGGCCGTCCTGGTGCGCAGGATCGGGATCGATCTCTCCGGCCTGGACCTCTACCTGAATGTCGTGGGGGGCGTGGATCTCGAGGAAACCGCGCTGGATCTCGGGATCGCCATGGCCATTGTCTCGAATGTCCGGGACCTGCTCCTTCCTTCCGACTGGGTTGTCGTGGGGGAGGTGGGGCTGGCGGGAGAGGTGCGCCGAATCCCGGGTCTTCATGAAAGGATGGCCGAAGCGGCCCGACTGGGATTTACACACATGATCGGCCCGGCCCTGCCGGCGGGAAAATCCAAAAATCCCCCCCGGGGCCTCATCTACCATCCGGTGACCGATCTTCGCGCCGCCCTCACCTTTCTTGAAAAAAACTATGGAAAAAAGGAGGTCCTTCCTTGATTCATCTTGCGGTGGAGACCTCGACCGAGATGACCGACATGGCCCTTCTTTCGGAGAATAAACTTCTCGTCCGTCTGTCGATTTTTCGTCCTGGCGGGGCTTCCGAGATTCTTGTCCCGGGACTCGAAACCCTTCTTGGCATGGCGGGGGAAAAGAAGGAATCGATCGTCCTTGTCTCCTCCTCGGCCGGCCCCGGGACCTACACCTCCATCCGGGTTGGCCATCTTTTCTGCAAGGGGCTGGCCTATGCGACCAGAATTCCTCATCTTGTCGTCTCTCCGTTTCTTGTCGTCGCGGAACAGGCCCTTGCCCATGCCGGCAGGGGAGAGGACTATCTGGTGGTGCTCCTCGACGCCCGCCGGGGGGAGGTGAACGCCTGTCTCTTCGATCCCTCCCGCCCTTTGTTTCCCGTTCCCGGGGCCGGTGAGGTTTTTTCCGGGCGGGCAGTCGCCCCCGGGAGAGTTCTGGGGGCTCTTCCTTCGGGAAAGGGGCGGATCGTCGGCCCTGGAGTGGTCCATCTCGGGGACGGGAGTCTGCAAAAGGACGGAGGAAGGGAGCCTCCGCTTCTGGTTCATGATCTTCCCCGCGCGGAAACGATGGGTCGGCTGGCCATCCGGCAATGGAGAGTCCGTCCGCAGGAGGGTGGATCCGGTAGTTCCCTCCTTTATGGGCGGGATTCGGTCATCGCCTGAGGATTTCCATTCACCGCTTGCGGCCCGGCCATGGGGGGGATAAGATAGGGCCGACCTCATGGCGTTATTGATATCTCATGACCGACCCGACCCCGGGAGTCCGAAAATGTCTGAACCCCTGCCGGAAATTCCGGCCACTCCCGTTTCCGGTCTTCGTTCCGTGGATCTGACCACCGGGCTTTGGCCCGAGGTGGTCGGAAAATTCATAGAGACAATGCCTTTGGAGGACCGACAGGCCTTCGGGGCCGGGCCCTCTCTGGTCATGGAGCTTGCCTCCGGAAGGCTCGGACGTTTCGAGGGACTCTATGATCCCGGCCGGGCAGCCCTTCTCGGGATGGTTGGTGGATGGGTGCTCGATTATGAGGCCGAAATACATCTTTTGTATATTCGATCGAGTGACAGGAGACGGGGGTTCGGACGGAAGCTTCTTTCGTCATTTTTGGAAAATCTCGATGCCGCCGGTGTCCGGTCCTCCTATCTCGAGGTGCGGGAATCGAACAGGATCGCGAGATTTCTCTATTATTCTCTGGGATTCAAGTTGCAGGGTGTTCGAAAGAACTATTATCAGAACCCGACCGAAGACGGTCTTGTGATGGTCCGGGAGATTACGGGAGACATCCCGGCCGCCCCCGGTGAAACCCAGCAGGAGGATTGACTATGGATGAACTGAAGAAGAAACGACACGAACTGGACTCTCTCAAGTCCCGCCATGACAGTCTGGAAAATCGCCTTTCCGATCTCGTCAGGAAAGGGCACTGGAATGAGGAGGAAACGCAGGAAATGAACCGGATCAAATGGGAAAAGCGCGACCTGAAGGAAAAGATCGTCCAGGGAGAAGCCCAGCTTTCCAAAATGGTAGAGAGTTCCTGAGAGATGCTTGGAATCGGTTTGCCGGATCTTCTCTTCATCCTGTTGCTTCTCATCGTCTTGGTGAAGCCTTCGGAATGGCCCACGGTGGCCCGGCGGACGGCCCGGACCTTTCTGGCCCTCCGCCGCTCCTTCACGCCGGTTCTCGAGGAGATGCGCGGGGTGAGGGATTCCATTATGTCCGAAGCCTCGAGCCCTTCCCTGTCTCATTCTGTCCCTGAAAACTGGTCTCCCAGGCCTCAGGGATTCCAGAAGGGGGGAGAGCCTTTGATCGAATCTTTTCCTGATCTCAGATGACTGAGGAAGGAGAGGGGAGATTCCTCCCCTTCATGGAGCATGTAGTGGAGCTCCGCCGGAGGCTTCTCAGAACCCTGGTATGGGTGGGGCTGGGATTTGCCATGAGCTTTCCCTTTTCCGAAAGGATGATCTCCTTTCTGGGAAAATTGTCGGGAACTCCGCTGGTCTTCACCACGCCCACCGAGGCTTTCTGGATCACGATCAAGACCGCCTTTTACGGCGGGCTTGTCCTGGCCTTTCCCGGATGTCTCTATGAAGCCTGGGCCTTTGTCTCTCCGGGACTGTACCGTGACGAGCGCCGGTCGATCCTCCTGTGGGTGGGAGGAGGAACCGTGTTCTTTCTTTTGGGTGTGGCCTTTTCCTTCTTCGTGGCTCTTCCTGCGGCCCTCTCCTTTCTGGTGCATTTCGGGGAGGGGGAGGGGCTTCGGGCCTTTATGTCAGTGGACCGGACCATTTCCTTCGAGTGGCGCTTTCTTCTTGTCTTCGGACTGATCTTCGAGCTTCCCGTCCTTATGGGTTTTCTCTCCGACCGTGGGCTGGTCGCCCCCGAAGCCTTCCGAAAGAGCCGCCGATGGGCGGTTGTCGGCAACGCTGTCCTGGCCTCCATCCTCTCTCCCACTCAGGATTTTCTCAACATGATGATCATGTTCGTCCCCCTTCTGCTCCTCTACGAGCTCGGAATCCTTGCCTCTTCTTGGGCCGCTTCACGACGGCAGAAAAGACTTTCCGGGGGAGTTGCCGCTCCCTCCTGAACCCGGAACGGGGGTGCTTGCTTGAATGAATCCCCCGTGTGCGATATTCTGTCCCGACAAGATTTTTTGGAATAGATCCCGCATTCCGGTTCCGGCGATCCAGTCCTTTCAAGTTGGCAATTCTGAGCTGCAAGGAGAATTTCCCGTTGTCCCTTTTCGCTCCATCCCTGCGTGATCTGACCGATATCGCCCGAGATCTGGGAATCCCTCCCTCCCATTACCATCCTTACGGCCCTGGCCGGGGAAAGATCGATCCGCGTTTTTTGGGGACTCATCCCGGGAAAAAGGCTCGCTACATCCTGGTCTCGGGAATGACCCCCACTCCGGCCGGAGAGGGAAAGACGACGACCTCCATCGGTCTCTCCATGGGGCTCGAGAAACTCGGCTTGCGTTCCGTTGTCACCCTCCGTCAGCCCTCGATGGGGCCGGTTTTCGGAATCAAGGGAGGCGGGGCAGGAGGGGGGCGTTCGACCGTTGAACCCTCAACCGTCCTGAACCTGCATCTGACGGGGGATATCCATGCCGTGGCGGCGGCCCACAACCTTCTGGCGGCGGCGATCGACAATTCCCTTTACCATGGCAATCCCCTGGAAATCGACCCTCTATCGGTGACCTGGAGCCGGGTTGTTGACATCAATGACCGCTCCCTCCGGCGGATCGTGGTGGGACTGGGGGGGCCCGGCTTCGGGATTCCGCGGGAAAGCCGGTTCGAGATCGCCGTCTCAAGCGAGATCATGGCCATTCTGGCCCTTTCCCGATCCTGGGAAGAACTGTCCGTCCGGCTGTCCTCCATCACCTTTGGCCGGAGCCGGGATGGCCGGCTTCTCCGCACGTCGGACCTTGGCGTGGACGGGGCCATGGCCGCACTTCTCCGGGAGGCCCTCTGGCCAAACCTCATGCAGACACAGGAAGGGACCCCCGCCATCATTCACGGCTCCCCCTTTGCCAATATCGCTCACGGAAACAGTTCGGTTCTGGGGGACCTTGTGGCCCTCGAAACGGCCGATGCCGTTGTGACGGAGGCGGGCTTCGGCTCTGATCTCGGAGGAGAAAAGTTTTTCGACATCAAGTGCCGGGTTTCTGGGCGCGGCCCGGATGTGGCCGTCCTTGTGGTGACCACCCGTGGACTCCGGATGCATGGAGGGGTAGGGCAGGTTCGTTCGGGTCGCGCCCTTCCCCCGGAACTTTATGTGGCCAATCCCGCCGCCGTCCGGGCAGGAATCCCGAACATGGAGCGTCATGTGGCCATCTTGATGGGTTTCGGTGTACCCGTTGTGGTGGCCATCAACAGCCTGGACGGCGACAGTGCCGAGGAGCATATGGTCATCGCCTCCGCTGCCCGCAAGGCCGGTGCGGCCGATGCCGTTGTTTCGACCCACTTTGCCGAAGGGGGGAAAGGGGCCCAATCCCTGGCCAGAGCAGTTCTCGATGCCGCAGAAAGTGGCCAGGCCTCCTGGAAACCCCTTTACGAACTTTCCGATTCTCCCGAAAAGAAGATCGAGATGGTGGCAACGCGGATTTACGGTGCCGGATCCTTGTCGTGGTCGGATAGCGCCCGCTCGGAGCTCGACCGCATCTCGGGAACACCCGCGGCCGAATTTCCCGTCTGCATCGCCAAGACATGGGCCTCCCTGTCCCACGACCCGTCCAGGCTGGGAGCGCCTTCCGGATTTGTCTTTCCTGTCCGGGAGATCCGGATCCTGTCGGGGGCCGGATTCATTTTGGCCATTGCCGGAGAGACCCAGACTATGCCAGGCCTGCCCCGGGACCCGGCCTATTCCCGGATCAGTCTCTCACCTGACGGAACAATAACGGGGATCGTGTGAAAAAGGAGACATCCTTCTCAATGCTTTCGGGTCAACGTTTCCGTCCTTTTCCCGGAATGAGGGCACTGATGGCGATCCTGTCCATGGGGTTTCTCATGGGGGCGTTCCCTTCTGTCTCTTCGGCCGCAGCCATTCCGGCATCTCCCGTAGAATCCTCACCCGGGCAGGCCGTCTCCGGACAGCAGGTCATGGCCAGGGCCTCCGACGTGGTTCATATCCTCGAGACATTCTTTCCCCCGGGCCAGGGACAGATCACGGAGACGGGGCCGGACGACCAGGTGACCCTCGACAGGGGGAGCCTCCAGGGCCTCTATCGGGGGGCTGTGGTCATGGTCTACCGGCCCGGACCACCGTTTCGTGATTTCTATACGGGAGTTGTGATCGGTCACCGGGAGGAAAGGGTGGGATGGGTCGAGCTGACCTCCGTAGATCCCGATTCTTCCCGGGGGATCTTTTCGGGTCATGAGTCGGCCAAGGCAGGAGACATGTTCCGGATGCCGGAATCCTTGGTCCGGGTGGCCCTCGTTCCAGCCTCCCGCTATGCGGACCTGGGAGTCATGAGCCACCTGACGCGGGCTCTCCAGAAATCACGGCGGTTTTCTGTGGTCGACCCATTCCGGGTCGACCTTGCCATTCGCAAGATGGGGAAGGGATCCCTGACCGACCCAACTTTCCGGGCAAGACTCGCCAGAAATCTCCGCGCCCAGAGCCTGATCCTGATCGATACGACCCTTTTGGGCGACCATGTTCTTCTCAACTTGGAAATTGCGGGGGGCCTTTCTGGAAAAAAGGCCTTCACACTGGAGACCGGCCTCTCCGGGGTCCGGCCACTGTCGGGGGGAGGGGACCTTCTGGCCGGTGTCTCCCCCGACGTCCATGCGGCCAAGCTTCCTCCCCTTTCCGTTCCGTTCAGGAGCGTGAAGCTTCCGTTTATTCCCTTCTTCCTGACTGAGGGACGGTACATCCCGGGAGAGGGAGAGATCACGGCCCTTTCCGATGGCCGACGGATCATCGTGGGAACGATCGGTAAAAGTCGCGTCCGGACCCATTATCGGGAATCCGACCCGCGTGTCGAGGCCAACCGGCATGTCTTCATCTCCTCAGGTCCGGTCATTCCTCCGGACAAGGAGCACCCGGGGAAAGACCAGATCGCCGTCACGAACATCGTGGGAGGCCAGCCGGATTCCTATATTCTCGATTACGACGGCACCACCTTCCGTCGCATCGCCAAGCATCTTCCGTGGTATATCCGGATCGTCCCCATGTCCGACGGGAGCTACAGCCTGATCGGGCAGAAGATGGGCGTCAACAACGCCTTCCTGGGACATATCTATTTCCTCCGGTGGAAGCTTGATCATTTTGAAAAGGGAGAGAAGGTGGATTGGCCCAAGGCCATCACACTTCTTGGAACCCTGCCTGTCCGGACGGGGGGTCGGAGTGCCTTCCTCAAAATCGCCGGGGACAACCATCTCGAATATTACGACAGCCGGGGAGACCTTCGGTTCAAGAGCCCGATCTTTCTCGGGGGATATTCGAACCATTTTGTCTTCGGTCGACCCCACGCCCTTTTGCCGGTCCAGGCCAGAAGCGTCCGGGTCAAGGGACGCATCCTCGTCCTTGTCCCTCCGGGGGATCCGGGTCGGCCCATCGCCGTGGTCTACAAGAACATCCCCATGTCCTCGGGCTTCGGAAACTTCCAGGGTTACCAGTATGGCCAGGTTTATTTTTACCGATGGACGGGAGTCAACTGGACACTCCTAGGGGAGCTGACCCGGGTCAAGAACTTTATCCGGGACATTGCGATCATGGACGATCCGGCCACCGGGTCCCCAATGCTCGTGGTGGGTACGGAGCCGGTCTTCAATTTCATGAACATCCAGAACCTGATCGTGAAGGAAGGATCCCTCCTGTATTTCCACCTTCCCAAGACAGTCAGCCTTTTTCTCCGGAAGGGGGGGGCCGAGCCCACCCTTACCAATCGCCCTTCCGGAGCCGGACAGCCAAAATGATTTCCAAGCCGGACACGATGGGTCCCCGGACCCGGGAGGCTCCCGACTGGCTTGTTCGGCCACCGGTCCATCTGGCCATCATCATGGACGGGAATGGCCGCTGGGCCCAGAAGCGTCATCTTCCAAGGGTGGCGGGACATCGCCAGGGGGCCCAGGCGGTCAGACGGACGGTGACGGCCTGCCGGTCCTGGGGCATCCGTTATTTGACCCTCTATGCATTCTCGTGGGAAAATTGGAAGAGATCCAGACTTGAGGTCGATGCCCTGATGCATCTTCTTGAAGACTATCTGGACCGGGAAGAGTCTCTCATGATCGAGAAATCGATCCGTTTCCGGGCGATCGGTGACCGCTCCCGCCTTCCTCATAGCGTTTTGAGGCGTCTTGAGCAGGTGGAGGCGAGTACCGGAAGGGGCATGGCCATGGACCTGACATTGGCCCTTTCCTATTCGGGCCGGGAGGAGATCCTGGCTGCCGCCCGCCGGATGGCGTCGGACGCAATCTCCGGAAAAATTGATCCGGCGGCCATCTCACAAGAGGACTTTGGCCGGTACTTTGATTCATCTGGCCTTCCGCCTCCTGATCTTCTCGTCAGAACCAGCGGGGAATACAGGGTCAGCAATTTTCTCCTGTGGCAAATCGCTTATACGGAACTATACTTTACCGGCGTATACTGGCCGGATTTCGGGGAAGAGGATCTGAAACAGGCCCTGTTGGACTTTCAGGAACGTCAGAGGCGCTTCGGGGCCGAAGGTGGAACGTCCGAGGTCTCATCCGGCGTGACGGAACGCTGATGGAGCTTGTCCGGCGTCTTGTCGTGGCGGCGATCGCGATCCCGATGATCGTGGCTCTGGTCCTTTGGGCGACTCCGTTCCTTTTTTTCCTGGTCCTGGCCGGGTTTGTCGTTTTGGCCCAGTATGAGTTCTATCGGCTTTTTCCCGGGATTTCTTTTGACAGCGGTGTCTGGCTTGGCTTGACGGCAGGGGCGGGTTTTCTTTACGTGATCTATCTCAAAAGCACCGGATCCGTTCCCCCGGAAACACTCGAGGTGGTGGCGGCCTTGCTCCTCCTGACTGTCATGGGGGGAACCCTCCTTTCCGGGGGAGTCTCCCGTATGGGCCAGCTTCCGGTCGTCTGGCTCGGCGTCATGTACATCCCGTTCCTTCTCGGGACAATTCTCCTGATCCGGGGTGTTCCGGGAGGGGCCCGCTGGATCCTGTATCTTCTGGCGCTGACGTGGATTGTCGATTCGGGGGCTTACTTTGTCGGAAAGATGCTCGGACGACACAAGATGGCCCCGGCCATCTCCCCTGGCAAGACCTGGGAAGGGGCGATCGGGGGCGCCGTCGCCGGCGTTCTTTTCAGTGTTCTGGTCATTTCCTGGCTTCCGGCACCCCTTTCCCGGGGGACCATCTTCTGGATCTCCCTTCTTCTGTCCGTGACAGGACAGCTGGGCGACCTGGTGGAGTCGGGGTTCAAGAGACAGGCCGGGGTCAAGGATTCGGGCCATCTTCTTCCGGGGCACGGAGGAATGCTCGACAAGGTGGACAGCCTCATTTTCAATGCGCCTGTCCTTTATGGGGTCCTTATTTTCTATGAGGGACTCAGCTCTCCCGTCATCGTCTAGGAGAGGATCGAGATGCACAACGACGAAATAAAGGCAGGAGGCCGTGTCGGCCTATCCATTCTGGGATCGACGGGGTCGATCGGGCGTTCCGCGCTGGACATCGTCCGGGCCCATCCGGGCCGCTTTCGGATCAGGGGTCTGGCCTGCGGGAAAAACTTAGGCCAGATCCTTCAGCAGGCCCGCGAGTTTCTTCCGGAACTCCTGTCGGTTGACGAAAGCCTTTATGATCAGGTTCGGGAGGCACTTTCCGGCTCCGGGATCCGCGTCATGGCCGGAACGGAGGGGGCCTGTGCGGTGGCGGCTCTTCCTGACGCGGAGGTCCTTCTTTCCGCGATCGTCGGAGAGGCAGGTCTTGCGCCGACATGGGAGGGAATCCTTCCCGGCCGGACCGTCGCCCTGGCCAACAAGGAAACCCTGGTCGTGGGCGGGCAGACGGTAATCGACCGGATCCGCTTGAAAGGCGCCCGACTGGTCCCCGTCGATTCCGAGCACAGCGCCATCTACCAGGCCATGAGGGGCCATCCCTGGTCCGGTGTCCGTCGGGTCATCCTGACGGCCTCCGGCGGTCCCTTCTTCGGGAAGACGCGGACCGACCTGGATTGCGTGACGCGGGAAGAGGCCCTGAACCATCCCACCTGGAAGATGGGTCCCAAGATCACCATCGATTCGGCGACCCTTCTGAACAAGGGGCTTGAGCTGATCGAGGCGCGCTGGCTTTTTGACCTTCCCGCCGACCGCATCGAGGTGGTTGTCCATCGTCAGAGCATCATTCATTCGATGGTCGAGTTCGAGGATGCCTCGGTCCTGGCCCAGATGGGGGTCCCCGACATGAAGGGACCGATCGCCTATGCCATTTCCGGAGAGGAACGGCTCCCCATTGGTGTTCCATTCCTGGATCTGGCCAGGACGGGGACGCTGACCTTCTTTGCTCCCGACCATGACACCTTCCCGGCGATTCGCCTTGCCGCCCGATCGATCGCCCGGGCCGGGCAGGGTCCTCTCTACCTCAACATGGCGAACGAGGTGGCCGTCCAGGCCTTTCTGGAGGGACGGATCTCCTTTACCGGTATTTTTGAAATCTGGGAACGGGTCCTTTCGGAGGCCCCCTTGACCGTTCCGGACTCCCTCGAAGATATTCGGAGGGCGGTCGCCCGTGCCACGGCCCTTGCAGAGGAAGCCGTCGCGCGGACCGGAGTCCAGAGTCCGGCCTCCGTTCCCTCCTGAGTTCCCCCTGATGAAAGGCAGAGACGCTTGACAGCCATAGTTTCATTCATTGTCGTGATCGGGGTTCTGATCCTGATCCATGAGTTGGGCCACTTCCTTGTGGCCAAGAGGTTCGGGGTCAAGATCGAAAAGTTCTCGATCGGATTCGGGCCGAAGGTGATCGCCAAAACCGTGGGAGAGACGGAATACCGCCTTTCCTGGATCCCCCTGGGGGGGTACGTGAAGATGCTGGGCGAGACCGACCCCGAGAAGGTGGCTCCCGAGGATCTTCCCCATTCCTTTTCCGCCCTTCCCGTTTCGAAGAGAATGATGATCGCCGCCGCCGGGCCGGTGGCAAACTTTATCCTGGCCATTCTCCTCTTTGCTGCGGTTTTCTGGTCCGGGCTTCCGGTCATGGAAGCCGTGGTGGGCCAGGTCTTGCCGGGATCCCCTGCCGCTTCGGTCGGCATCATGAAGGGGGACAGGATTCTTTCGGTCAATGGCCAGGCCATTTCCCGCTGGGACGATCTCCGGAAATTGATCGAACGACAGGGGGGCCATGATGTGCTCCTGTCCGTGCGGCGGGGAGAGTCGACACTCTCCTTTCGGATCGTTCCGAGGATCGAATCGGGAAAGAATCTTTTCGGAGAGGCCGAAAATCAGGGGAAGATCGGGGTTGGCCCTTCCGGAACCTTCGTGACCCTCCGGTACGGGTTTTCCGAGGGGCTGGGGCTTGCCGTCATCAAGACATGGCGGATTGCCTCCATCAACCTCATCTCTCTGGGAAAGATGGTGACCGGTGACATCTCTCCCAAAAACCTGGGCGGCCCGATCCTTATCGCCCAGATGTCGGCAAAGGCCGCCAAGTCGGGGCTCTCGAACCTTCTTGTCTTCATGGGGTTCGTCAGTGTGACTTTAGGTGTCATGAACCTTCTACCCATTCCCGTTCTTGACGGGGGCCATCTCCTCTTTCTCGCAGTCGAAGGTGTTTTGAGAAAGCAGCCCTCCCTCCGGGTCCGGGAGCTGTCGATGCAGGTCGGATTTGTCATTTTGCTGACGATTATGGTTTTTGCCTTCTATAACGATATCATGCGTGTGTTCGGGACAACGAGATAAGGAGTCATTTCATGGAGATAACGAGGAAAAAAACCCGGAGGATCATGGTCGGCTCCGTTCCGATCGGAGACGGGGCCCCGGTGGCAGTCCAGTCGATGACGACCACCGATACCCGGGATATCGAGGGAACCCTCCGGCAGATAGAGGACCTGGCCAAGGTTGGTTGCGAGATCATCCGCCTAGCCGTCGTGGACCAGGAGGCCGCCGAGGCCGTCGGAAAAATCCACAAGCGCTCTCCCATCCCCGTGATCGCCGATATCCATTTCGATTACCATCTGGCCCTCACGGTGATCGAGGGAGGGGTGGATGCGGTCCGCATCAACCCGGGAAATATCGGAAGCCAGACCAAGATCCGGGCCATTGTCGATCGTTTGAAGGACAAGGGGCTTCCTGTCCGGATCGGGGTCAACGCCGGGTCGCTCGAGCGTGACCTTCTCGACTATTATGGCCATCCGACCCCGGAGGCCATGGTGGAGTCGGCCATGCGCCACGTGGCCCTTCTCGAAAAGGAAAACTTCTCCGATATCAAGATCTCCCTCAAGGCTTCCAATGTCCTGGACACCATCGATGCCTACCGTCTGGCCTCGGAGCGTTGTGACTATCCCCTGCATATCGGCGTCAGCGAAGCCGGTCCCCTCCTTTCCGGGACCGTCAAGTCCTCGGTGGGTCTTGGATTTCTCCTGGCCAACGGCATCGGGGACACCATCCGGGTATCCCTGGCGGCCGATCCTGTGGAGGAGGTCAAGGTGGCCTGGGGGATTCTCAAGTCCCTGGGACTTCGCAAACGGGGAGTGAATGTCATCGCCTGTCCGACCTGCGGACGCCTTGAAATCGATGTGGTGGGCCTGGCGGCCCGGGTCGAGGAACGCCTGTCCCATGTTCAGGAGACGATGGATGTCTCGATCCTCGGATGTGTCGTCAACGGAATCGGGGAGGGCAAGGAGGCGGATCTGGGAATTGCCGGAGGACAGGGAGTCGGAATCTTTTTTGAAAACGGAGAGGTGGTGAAGAAGATTCCCTCCGCTGATCTCGAGGAGCTTCTGATCGCCCAGGTCGAGAAAAAGGTCGAAATGATGCGCGCGGCCGGCCTGACCTCTCTCAGGACCGAAGAGGGCCATCGCGTCGATTTGCCCATGGCTTCCGGACGGGCCCTGTCGGCGGAAAACACGTGAGAACAACCCGCCTTCCCTATGTGACCTTTCACGAAGAGCCGGCAGAGGCGGAGGTGGTCAGCCACAGGCTGATGCTTCGGGGAGGCTATGTCAAGAAGGTGGCGGGGGGCCTGTACGATTTCCTCCCCCTGGGGGCCCGGGTTCTCAGAAGAATAGAGTCGATCATCCGGGAGGAAATGGACCGGGCGGGAGCCTTCGAGGTCCTGATGCCGGCCCTTCAACCGGCCGAGCTCTGGCAGGCGACTGACCGGTGGGACAAGTATGGAAAGGAACTTTTCCGGATCCAGGACCGCCATGACCGATCCTTTGCCCTGGGGCCCACCCACGAGGAGGTCGTGACCGACCTCGCCCGGGGGCTCCTCCGGAGCTACCGTCAGCTGCCCGTGACCCTCTACCAGATCCAGACCAAGTTCCGGGATGAAATGCGTCCCCGATTCGGTCTCATGCGCGGGCGCGAGTTCGTGATGAAGGATGCCTATTCCTTTGCCCGGTCCGGTGAGGAGGGGGCCGCCTGCTACCGTGAGATGCAGGAGGCATACTTCCGGATTTTCTCGAGGCTTGGTCTCTCTGTCCGGATGGTGGAGGCGGACACGGGGATGATCGGGGGGTCTTCTTCTCACGAGTTCATGGTCCTGGCCCCTTCGGGGGAGGATACCGTAGTTTTCTGCCCCTCCTGCTCCTGGGCCTCGAACATCGAACTTGCGGGAGAGGCCACCCATTGTCCCCTCTGCCAGGAGCGTCTCGAACGGACAACGGCGATCGAGGTCGGTCACGTCTTCGATCTCGGGCAGCGCTACAGCCAGCCGATGGAGGCCGGATTTCTTGACCCGGATGGACGGGAGACCCTCTTCCACATGGGGTGCTACGGGATCGGGGTGAGCCGCCTTCTCGCCGCGGCCATCGAGCAGTCCCACGATGACGGCGGGATCATCTGGCCATTGGCCATGGCGCCATGGGCCGTCTGTGTTCTGCCCCTCGGAGGAAAGGATCAGGAGATGACGGCCAGGGGCGAAAGGATTGCGGTCATCATCGAGGAACGATTTCCCGGAGAGGTATTGATCGATGACCGGGAGGCGCGTCCCGGAGTGAAGTTTGCCGACGCCGATCTTTGCGGGTTTCCTCTTCAGGTTATCCTGGGGGAGAGAAATCTTCGGGAGGACCGCGTGGAACTCAAGGTCCGGAAAACAGGCGAGCGTCACCTTCTCCCGGTCTCGGGCCTTCCTGAATGGATCGGGGACTTTCTCGGACGACCCGGATCAATGGTTGACACATTGATCCTCGACCGATAAAATAACCGTTTTGTGATGCTTAAATATCATATCGACAAAATACCCGATCTTCGGCTTTCGGAGCCCATGGCTCTCGATCTTTCCCTGTCAGAGGCGATCGCCGAGGCGCCCGACGTCTTTTTGGTGAGCGAGACAGAGGCCGAGTTCCGGGCAATGAAGGGACGGATCACGGGAACCCTCGGTCGCGAGGGAACTGATGTGATGGTCGATGTGACCGTCGGTTACGAAGTTCCGCTCTCTTGCGTGCGCTGCCTTGAGCCCTTTGTCCGCAAGGGAGAGGTCGGGGAGCGGACGCTCTTCTTTCACGAGAAGAACGCGACAGCCGACGAGCTTGAGCGATACGGAAAGGATGGGTGGGTCGATCTTGGACCCTGGGTCAGGGAACTTGTCCTGACAGACCTTCCCTTTTATCCTCTCTGCGACGAGGCCTGCAAGGGACTTTGTCCCGAATGCGGGGAAAACAGGAATACGGGCAGCTGCTCCTGCCCCCCGGAGGGATGACAGGAGTCGCGACTGTCGACAGCGGCGGTCTGAAACCTCTCCGACGGGTGATTCCCATGAATCCCCGCCAATAACCTTAAGAACCGTGAAGGAGTCCTTTCGTGGCACATCCAAAAACAAAGATTTCCCGGTCGAGACGGGACAAGCGCCGCACCCACAAGAAACTGACGCTGGGGGCCATCGTGACCTGCCCTTCCTGCGGTGAGCCAAAGCAGCCGCACTATGCCTGCCTTTCCTGCGGGACCTACAACAAGCGTCCCGTTCTCCGCATCAAGAACGGCTGAGGAAAAGACCGCCTTCGGCCATGAAAATCGCACTGGACGCGATGGGAGGGGACTTCGGTCCTGATCCGCTGATTTCCGGCGCAGACCTGGCCTACCGAACCTTCGGGACACATCCGGTTCTTGTCGGGGACCGAAAGATCCTTGAAGAGAGGATCCGGGCCCTTTGCCTCAAGGCTCCCTTCGAGATTGTTGACTCGAAGGATGTCATTGCCATGACGGAAAAGGCCTCCGATGTGAGACGACGCCGGGGTTCCACCGTCTGGATGGCGACCGAACTCGTCAAGCGCAAGGAGGTGGACGGCGTCGTTTCCGCCGGCCACTCCGGAGCCTCCCTGGCCTCGGCCATGTGGGTTCTGGGCCGGCTCGAAGGAGTCGAGCGACCGGCGATAGGAACCATCCTTCCCTCCCTGACCGGCCATTTCATTCTCGTGGACGGGGGAGCCAACGTCGATTGCAAACCCTCCCACCTTGTTTCCTTTGCCCACATGGGGCGGGTCCTGGCCCGCCATCTCTTTTCGAAAAAAGATCCCCGGGTCTTCGTCCTCTCGAACGGGGAGGAGGAGACCAAGGGCAACGAGCTAGTCCAGAGGACCATTGAAATCCTGCGAGAAAGCCGCGTCCCGTGGTTTTCCGGTCCCATCGAATCCCGGGACATCTTTTCCGGGGAGGCGGATGTGGTGGTCTGTGACGGCTTTGTCGGAAATGTGGTCCTGAAGGAGGCCGAGGGGCTCGCCCAGACCATCATCGGAATGATGCGCGAGGCGGCCGGGGAAAGCTTGAGGTCCCGGATCGGCGGTCTTCTTCTTCGTCCTTCCCTCTCCCGCATGAAAAAAAGGCTCGATTATGCCGAATATGGAGGGGCTCCCCTCCTGGGGGTGAATGGCCTCTTTGTGATCTCCCATGGCCGTTCCAACAGCCTCGCCATCTCCAATGCCATGGGCATGGCCGACCGTCTTGCCAAATCGGGTCTGACGGGGACGATCGCCCAGGACATCGCCAAAATCCCGACCGGGGGAACCATTCCGTGAGCTCTCCTGTCGCGGTCATCACGGGGACCGGCTCCTACGCCCCCTCCCGGATCATGACCAATGACGAATTTGCCGCCTATCTCGAGACCAGCGACAGCTGGATCAGGGAGCGGACGGGAATCCGGGAGCGTCGCATCGCTGCCCCCGACGAGGCCACGAGCGATCTGGCCGTCTTCGCGGCCAACCGGGCCCTCGAGGCCGCCGGTCTTCCGCCCGCCTCCCTTGACGGGATCCTCCTTGCGACCGCCACCCCGGACCTTCTGTTTCCCTCCACCGCCTGCCTAGTCCAGGCCCGCCTCGGGGCGGACAAGGCCTTCGCCTTCGACTTGAACGCCGTCTGTTCGGGCTTTGTCTACGCCATGAGCGTCGCCAAGAGCATGATCGAATCCCAGGCGGCCCGGCGTCTGTTGGTGATAGGATCCGAGGTCATGAGCCGGACACTCGACTGGTCCGACCGGGGGACCTGCATCCTTTTCGGAGACGGGGCCGGGGCGGTGGTTGTCGAGGCCTCGACCACGGCCCGGCGGGGTCTTGAGACCTTCCGGCTGAGGGCCGACGGCCGATATTGGGAGATGATCCACGTTCCGGGCGGCGGAAGCCGGCAGGGAGGGATGGAACCCTCCCCTTATATCCGGATGAAGGGAGGGGAGACCTTCAAGATGGCGGTCCGCTCCCTCCAGGAGTCTGTGACGGAGGTCCTGTCGGCCTCCGGAGTCTCTCCCGGGGAGATCGACCTTCTGGTCCCACACCAGGCCAATATCCGCATAATCGACGCCCTGGCCTCCCGCCTGGGACTTCCTCCGGAGAAGGTGATGGTCAACATCGAACGGTACGGCAACACCTCGGCCGCCTCCGTCCCCGTGGCCCTCGACGAGGCGGTGCGTGGGGGAAGGGTGAAGGAAGGAAGCCGCCTCCTCCTGACCGCCTTCGGGGCCGGCGTGACCTGGGGGTCGGGCCTCCTCACCTGGGAAGCCGAAACACAGAAACGGAGTCGCGAGTGAAAACCGCCTTTCTTTTTCCAGGACAGGGCTCCCAGTATCCCGGGATGCTCGACGGCTTCGACCGGCCGGAAGAAAAACGCCGGATTTCCGAGGCCTGCGAAATTCTGGGAACCGACATCCTGGCGATTTCCCGGAATGAACCGCCCGGATCCCTGGACCTCACCTTCTGGACCCAGCCCTCCATTCTCCTGGCCAGCATCCTGGCCCTCGCCCGGGTCCGTGAAACCCGGGTGCCCGATGTGGTCCTGGGACACAGCCTGGGAGAGTATTCGGCCCTTGTCGCCGCCGGTGCCCTCTCCTTCGCCGATGCCATCCGGCTTGTCCATATGCGGGGCCGCTTCATGCAGGAGGCTGTCCCCGAAGGGGAAGGCCTGATGGCGGCCGTCCTTGGACCGGAGCGTGAGCGGGTCGAGGAAATCCTGGCCACGGTTCGGAGCGGGGAACCGGGTGTGGTCTCGGTGGCCAACGACAATTGTCCGGGACAGTGTGTGATCGCCGGATCCCGCCAGAAGGTTCTTCTCGCCATCGACCGCCTCAAGGAGGCAGGGGTCCGGAAGATCGTTCCCCTGCCGGTCTCCGTCCCCTCCCATACTCTCCTCATGCACCGGGCAGCCCTAGCGATGAAGGATCTCCTGGCCGATGTGGCCCTCTCCCCCCTGACCGTTCCCTATGTTCCGAACGTCACGGCCCGTCCCCTGGGTCCTGGCGAAGTCTCCCGCGAAATCCGGGAACTTCTGGTGCGCCAGATGGAAAGTCCCGTCGAATGGAGGCGGTCGGTGGCGGGACTTCTCCTGGAAGGAGTTACCCGCTGTGTGGAGGTGGGGCCGGGGTCGGTTCTTGCGGGACTTGGCAAACGAATCGAACGGGGAATGGAATCCCAGGCGGAGAAGATCCTCTGGGAGACGACCGATCGCAAGGAGGAGGGAACGTGAAGGAGCAGGAGACCGAACCCAGGCTTTCTGAGCAGGTGGCCCTGGTCACCGGAGCCAACCGGGGGATCGGCTGGGCCATCGGAGGGGCGCTTCTTTCGGCCGGTGTCCGGGTCGCCTTCGGATGCCGCACCGGCGCGGACGCCGTTCAGGAAAGGATCCGGGCCCTTCCCGGGGGTGAACGGGGGGCGGCGGTCGTCCTCGACATGAGCGATTCCGCCTCCATCGAGGCGGCGCTTGATTCAGTGTTGCATCGATGGGGTAGGGTTGATATTCTTGTGAACAATGCCGGCATCGTGCGTGACAGGCTTCTCTTGCGCATGGACGAAGCGGAGTTCCGGGAGGTGATCGATGTCAACCTGGTGGGTCCCTTCCGGATGGTGAAGGCGGTCCTGCGTCCCATGATGAAGCAGCGCTATGGACGGATCGTTTCCATCTCGTCGGTCGTGGGGGCGACCGGAAATGCCGGCCAGGCCAACTATGCGGCTTCCAAGGGAGGGCTCGAAGCCTTCTCGAAATCGGTGGCCCTTGAGGTGGCATCCCGGGGCATCACCGTCAATGTCGTAGCCCCCGGCTTCATTGAAACAGACATGACGGCAGGACTTCCCGAAAACGTGACAAGCGGGGTTCTGGAACGGATTCCTGTCCGGCGCTTCGGCCGGGGAGAGGAGATCGCGCATGCGGTCCGCTTCCTCGTCGATCCGGCGGCGGGATATATTACGGGCGCCGTCGTTCCCGTGAATGGCGGGCTTTACATGCCGTAGGCGGCAGGATCCGGGGAGGTTTCCCGGATCATAAAAATCCTTCAAGGAGGTTTGTTTTCATGGCGATCAATGATCGGGTCAAGAAAATTATTGCGGAACAGCTTGGGGTCGAGGAGGAGGAGGTTCATCCGGAGTCCCATTTCGTCGAGGATCTCGGAGCCGACTCTTTGGACACCGTCGAGCTGGTGATGGCCCTGGAGGAAGAGTTCGGAATTGAAATTCCTGACGAGGATGCGGAGAAGATTTCGACTGTCCAGAATGCGGTCGACTATATCAGCGAGCGCGTCTGATGGGGATTCGTCCCCTTCAGGACCGGAGAGTCGTCGTTACAGGAGTGGGAATCGTCTCCCCCCTGGGCAACACCGCCCAGTCGACATGGGAGGCGGCCCGCGCAGGCCGGTCCGGGGTGGGAACCATCACGCGTTTTGACCCCTCCGACCTTCCTGTCCGGATCGGGGGAGAGGTCAAGGGGTTCGATCCTGGACAGTGGATCGACAAAAAAGAAATCAAGAAGATGGACAGCTTCATCCATTACGCGATGGCGGCGGCCCAGATGGCCGTGGAGGATTCCGGGCTCGAGATCAGCGACGCCACGCGGGAACGGATCGGGGTCTATGTCGGATCGGGAATCGGCGGAATCGGCGGGATCGAATACTACCATTCCCAGCTGGTGGAGGGAGGACCGCGAAAGGTGTCTCCCTTCTTCATTCCGATGGTTCTCATCAACCTGGCCTCGGGGCAGATCGCGATCAGACTGGGGCTCGAGGGCCCCAATTCCTGTGCCGTGACAGCCTGTGCCACCGGTGTCCACTGCATCGGGGATGCCTACCACATCGTCCGGAGGGGCGATGCGGATGTCATGCTGGCCGGGGGCGCCGAATCGGCCTTCACCCCGTTGACCGTGTCGGGCTTTGCGGCGGCCCGGGCCCTTTCTTCACGGAACGACGATCCCGAGCATGCCTCCCGTCCCTTCGACCGTGATCGGGACGGATTCGTGCTGGGCGAAGGGGCCGGCGTGGTCGTTCTCGAGACTCTCGAGCGGGCCCGGGCCCGGAAGGCCCAAATCTATGGGGAGATCCTCGGATACGGCATGACGGGAGACGCCTATCATATCACCGCCCCTCCCGACGACGCCGGCGGGGCAGTCCGCTGCATGAAGATGGCTTTGTCGAACGCGGGGATTTCCCCCTCTGAGGTGAACCACATCAATGCCCACGCCACCTCGACCTTTGCCGACAAGATTGAGACCAAGGCCTTGAAGACCGTCTTCGGGGCACAGGCTGCGAAAATCCCCGTGTCGGCCCTGAAATCGATGATGGGCCATCTTCTGGGAGCCGCCGGAGGTGTGGAGACGGCACTGGCCTTCATGACGCTTCGCCACGGAGTGATCCTGCCCACGATCAATCTCGATAATCCCGATCCCGAATGCGATCTCGATTATGTCTCCGAAGGGGCGAGAAAGCAGGATGTCGGGGTGATTCTCAAGAACTCCTTCGGGTTCGGCGGCACCAACGCCTCCCTCGTGATTTCCCGGGTTGATGGCTGAAGGGGCCGACTCCCTTTTCCTGCTGAGGACAGACAATGTTTCCCCGGTCCCAATGGATGCACAACCTCCCGGTCCTTGAAGAGCGTCTCGGATACCGCTTCCGATCCCTGGAACGGCTCGAAGAGGCGACCATCCACAAGTCCTATACCAACGAGTTCCGGAAAGGGGGGGCCCGCCGCGACAACGAGCGGCTGGAGTTTCTGGGAGACACCGTTTTGGGCCTCGTGATCGCCGAACATCTCATGAAGACCTGTCCCGATTCTCCGGAGGGGGTTCTTTCCAAGCTCAAGGGACGGATCGTCTCGGAGCCGACCCTGGCCCAGGTCGCCCGGAATCTCGGTCTGGGAAGCTTCCTTCTGATTGGCCGGGGTGAGGAGATCACCCAGGGGCGCGAAAAGAACTCCATCCTCTCCGATGCCCTCGAGGCGGTCATCGCCGCGATCTATCAGGACGGAGGCCTCGAGGCCGCCAGGAATTTTGTTCTCCGTGAGTTCCGGGAGGTGATCGAGGGGGCATCCAAGACCGACACCATCGCCGATCACAAGACCGAACTCCAGGAATATTGCCAGCGAGAACTTGAAACCCTTCCGAAGTACAAGATCACGGGGCAGTCCGGGCCAGACCACCAGAAGGTCTTCGACGTAGCGGTCCTGATCAGGGAGAGCGTCTGGGGGGAAGGGCAGGGTCATTCGAAAAAGGAGGCGGAGCAGAAGGCCGCCGCCGCCGCGCTTGCGCAGATCGCCCGGACGACCAAGGACGTCCATCAGCCTTCGGGAGGACTCTAGGCCTTCTGAGACCCGCCAATTGTGGGGGAAAGGCCTTTTCGTGTTGGGCAAGAAGAAAAATATGAAATGGAACAAAGAAAGGCGCCCAAAGGCGCCTTTCTTTGTTCGGAGGGTCCAGCCTCTCCTACATCCAGCCGAAGGCGACCTGGAGGGAGATGATATGGTCGGGGTTCAAGCCGGGAACGGGGCTGGCCTCTTCGGTGTAGTAGGAGGCATTCACCTCGAAGGCCCAGAGGTCGACTCCGACCCCGAAGGTGGGATAGCCTTCATAGAGGCCGGCCGAGACAGTCAGAATCTCAGGAAACTGGTACTGCACGCCAAATCGGGTATGGAGCCACAGGGAATCGCCGGTGTAGTAGAGGTAGTTGGTCACATCGACATAGTCGATGTCGGCCAGGAGGCGTCCGAAGCCGATGTCCGGATCAATGCCGACACCGGCGTTGATAAGCTGGGGCAGGGAGCCGGCATCGCCGAAGCTTGCCGTTCCGACGTTGAGAATCGAGGCTCCCAGTGTGGGATTCAAGGGGAGGTCGAAATGATAGATCGCCCCAAGATTTCCGACCACGCCAAATCCGTGGGAGAGGTTGCTCGAAAGGGTGCTCGAGAGGGCGCTGGCCTGGGAGACGGTAAGCGAGGGAACATTTTCGAACATCTGGTAGAGCCCCATCAGGGTGCCCCCCACCTGGAGATGGTGGTTGAAGAAGCCGTAGGCCCCGCTGATCACGATTCCGGAATCGGAGAGGGCGGCAAGGGAGGCCAGGTTGGTGGTGGTGGGGGAGGCGTTGGCAACCCCCAGGGCCTGGTTGTTGGTCAGGAGGCCGATGGCAAAGTCATGGGTCGTGTAGTTCGAGTAGTCTCCCACCCGGGCATAGAGGCTCTGTCCGGCCACGCTGTTGAAGGCGTTGACATAGGTGGCGGGGCTTCCGGTGCTGGCCCCGTTCAGGCTGTTGTAAAGGTTCGGATAGAGGGACGGGTAGGTGATGTCGGCCGAAATGTTGAGGATCTGGAAGGAGGAGCTCTGAATGTTGTCGAGTCCCGCCGGGTTGTAGAAGGGAGCGTTCGAGTCGTCGGCCACGGCGGTGAAGGCCCCTCCCATTCCTTCCACCAGGACTCCCTGATAGAGGATCGGGAACTGCTGGAAAAGAGCGGAGCCGGCCACGCCCGAGGGCCCGGCCAGGGCGCGCCCCGGAGCCATGAGAAGGGCCAGGGAGCAAATCCCCGCCAGGGCACCCGACAGGAAAACGGTCTTAAGGAGGTCACGTCGTCGGATCATCGTCGGTCCTTGGATAGAGGTTGCGCAAGGGTCTGGTAGTCTTTTCGGACGGGAAGGCTTCCGACTTGAGGCCTCACAGCTGGCTCAAATAATAGGCCAACCCGGAGGGGCTCAGGGTCACGCTTGAAGGGGCGGTGCCGGGAGGATTGGTGGCACAACCTGAGTTTTGATTCGTGTTGCAATTGTTGATGGCATTGAGAAACTGGTTGAAGGAGGTGGCAATATTGGTGTTGGACGATCCCAGGGAGGCCAGGAAGTAGGGGAGAACATTGAGGGCTGTGGTCGTTGTCACGGAAATGGTGGCGCTTCCGGAACAGCCGGAACAGGAAGCCCCCAGAATGGCGGCGATATTTGGGAGCAGAGTCGAGCCGGAAAGATCGGTGGCCAAGGCGGATTCACTGAGGGAAGCGCATCCCGAAGAAAGCCCGCCTCCATTTTTGGGGCAAAGTTGCCAGGAGCCATTGGTATAGACGAGTCCCGTCTCATATTGGGCCACGGCGAGAAGATAGACCGCCGAGGCCAGCAGGATGGATGATGAGTCCGGACAGTTTGTGGCGGTCGTGGTGGAGCCGGAGCAAGGGGTATTGGCCAGGGTCTGGAGGGCGGTGGCCAGGTTGTCGAGGTAGGGAGTCTGGCAGGAATTGCTGGCCAGACAGGGAATGGCCTGGTTGACCCCCTGGAGAACCTGGGTGGCACTGGCATTTGTGTTGACCAGGTTCAGGACCTGGGAGAGGATCTGGGTGATGGTGGCGCCTCCCGGTCCCGAGGTCCCGTTTCCCAGGGCGATATAGGCATTGGCGTAGGCATTGGCGATGTCAGGATTCACGCAGGTGTTGTTCGGGCAATAGGGGGCGAGGACGGAGATTGCCCCGTTGTAGTTGCCGTTCGCGATATCGGTGTTGGCGATCTGGAGGGCTCCCAGGGCCGTTCCAGGGTTGCCCGTGCCATTTCCGAGCATGTTTCCGTTTCCGCAGGAAGCAAGTGGGAAAAAGACGAAGGAAAGCCCCACGGTGATGAGGGCGCGCCTTATGGTCTGGGGCCAGAAAGACATTGCCGGATCCTTGGTTTGGCCCGTCGGGGGGCCTTGTGGTTGATCCAATCGCGCGGCAAACCTCGCCCTTCAGGGCGGGGAAGGATAGCGCGGACGGCATGGCCGTCCCTGTAGTGGCTTTTAATGTGGCGTCTTCTGCTGTTCGATGTATTGTCGAATCACAGCGATAGGGGCTCCCCCACAGCTTCCGGCAAAATAGCTGGGGGACCAGAGCGATCCTCCCCACAGTTTTTTCTGAATTTGAGGGTATTTTTTCTTCCGGATCAACCGGCTGGAGACACCCTTCAGGCTGTTCACCAAGGCAGAAACCGAGACCTTTGGCGGGTAATGGACCAGCAGGTGAACATGGTCGTCTTCCCCGTCGAACTCGACCAGAGTCGCTTCGAAGTCGTGACAGACAGAGGCGAAGATCTCATGCAGATCCTCCAGGATTTCCTTCGAGAACACGCCACGCCGGTATTTTGTGACAAAGACCAAATGAACATGCATCGCAAAAACGCAATGTCTTCCATGCCTGAGTTCGGTTGACTTGTCCATATGACCAAGTATAATGGCCGATATGAAAAGAATTCAAGCCTTCAAATTCCGATTTGTCCCGACGCTCGAACAGGAGAGACTCCTGTCCCGCCATGCGGGGTGCGTCCGGTTCGTGTGGAACAAGGCCCTCGATCTCCAGACGAAACGGCTTGACGCGGGGATGCCTCTCCTGTCCTACGGAGACTTGGCCAAGCTTCTGACCCTGTGGCGGTCGAGTGAGGAGTACGGCTTTCTGTCGCTCGGCCCGGTCCACCCCCAGCAGCAGGCATTGAAGAACCTCGACCGAGCCCTTTGGGAAGCCCTGGACCGAAGGAACCCGAAGCGGTTTCCCCGATTCAAGCGCAAGGGGGAGGGCGACTCCCTCCGCTACCCGGATCCCCTCCAGATCCGGCTCGATCTTTCGACCCGGGACAAAGACGGGAGAATCGTCCTTCCCCGGATCTTCCTCCCCAAGGTTGGATGGGTCAAGGTCCGCCTCTCCCGGCAGATCGCAGGAGAGATCAAGAACGCCACGGTCACCCGCAAGGCCGGACGGTGGGCCGTGTCGATCCAGACGGAAATGGATGTGCCGGAGCCGGAGATGCGAACCTCTCCCGAGATCGGACTGGATCTCGGGGTCGTCTCTTTCGCCACGCTCTCGGATGGCACCCGGCTCCATCCGGACGAGCGCCTCGTCCGGGCCATGAAACGGGCCGAAGGCCGGCTCCAGTGGGAACAACGGAAACTCTCCCGGAAGTATCGGAAGGGGCCGAAAAGCCGGAACTTCGCCACGCAGAAACTCCGCGTGGCGAGAGCCTACGAAAAAGTGGCCGACATGCGCCGGGATTTTCTCCACAAGATCTCGAGGGCGATGAGCGAAACCCAAGCCGTCGTCTATGTCGAGGACCTGAAGATCCGGAACATGACGCGAAGCGCCCGGGGAACGAAAGAAACACCGGGCCGGAATGTCCGGCAGAAGTCTGGACTGAACCGCTCCATTCTGTCCCAGGGATGGGGAACGTTCCTCTCCTTGCTGGAGTACAAGCTGGCGAGGCGGGGAGGACGCCTTGTCCGGGTCGCCCCACGGAACACAAGCCAGACATGCTCCGCTTGCGGCACCGTTTCTCCGGACAACCGGACGAGGCAGGAGGCGTTCGTCTGCGTGGTCTGTGGTCATGCCGACCACGCCGATGTCAATGCGGCCAAAAATATTCTCAGGGCGGGGCACGCCCGTCGCGCCTGTTCGGAGGCAAAAACCTCCGAGTCGGCGGCCTGACCGTTCAGGCCCGCCGATCTATCCCCGTCTCTCAAAGGGGAGATGGCAGGAAGGAATCCCCTTCGTTCACGGAGGGGAGGATGTCAAGCGAGGTCATTTGGGCTATGATCAGCCATCAATGCGGACAGTGGGTATAATCCCAAAAAACTGTACCAACTTCAAGAATAGTATATAAATCTTATTTTTCATCGGGAGAGAATCTTGGGAGAAATCAGGGAGGAAGGGGCCTACGCCCGCTCCGGAGTCTCCATTGACCGGGGCAACCTCTGGGTGGAGGCGATCAAGCCTCTGGCTCGGAGGACCAGCCGGACCGGAGTGGTCTCCGGGATCGGGGGATTCGGGGGGGTCTTTCGGCCGGATTTCGGCCGTTACGAAGATCCGGTCCTGGTCTCGGGTACGGACGGGGTCGGAACCAAGCTCCTGGTCGCCCGGTGGGCCCGGCGATTTTCCGGCCTCGGGATTGACCTGGTCGCAATGTGCGCCAACGATATTGCCGTCATGGGCGCCGACCCCCTCTTTTTTCTCGACTATTTCGCCACGGGACGGCTCGATATCGATGAATCCCTCCCCCTCATGGAAGGGATTGTGCAGGGATGCCAGGAGGCCGACATGGCCCTTCTGGGAGGGGAAACGGCCGAGATGCCGGGGCTCTATGCCCCGGGAGACTTCGACCTGGCGGGGTTCTGCGTGGGAATTGCGGACCGCAGGAAGATCATCGACGGGGCCTCGGTCCGGCCGGGGGACCATGTCTTCGGAGTCTCTTCATCGGGGCTCCATTCGAACGGCTATTCCCTGGCGAGGCAGGTTCTCCTGGACCAGGAGAAGATTCTCCCGGACAATCGGGTTCCCTTCGACGAAAAGACAACATGGGGGGAGCTCCTTTCGTTGCCGACCCGCATCTATGTCCGCCTCATGGCTGCCATCCGCCAGGCTCTTCCTGTCGGAGCCTTTGTCCATGTGACGGGGGGCGGGCTGACGGAAAACATTCCCCGGGTTCTTCCGGACAATGTCTCGGTCAGAATCAGTCTTGAGGCCTGGCCGGTCCCCCCTCTCTTTGCCTATATCCGGAGGTCGGGAGGGATCGACCTCCCCGAGATGCTCCGGGTTTTCAATATGGGGATCGGACTCGTTGTCATCGTCTCGCCGGAAGCTTCGCCGGCCCTGGTCTCCCTGCTTTCCTCCCGGGGTGAGCGCTTCTGGCGCTTGGGAGAGGTTGTGGCCGGCCACCGGGAGGTTCTCTATGCCGGAGAGTAGCCCGCTCCGTCTGGCCCTTTTTGCCTCGGGGAGGGGATCGAATGCCATGGCGATCCTCTCGGCAGTCAGATCCGGGAGGCTCTCACGGATCGACCCGGTCCTCCTCGTCTGCGACAAGGAGAATGCTCCGGTGCTGGAAAAGGCCCGGAAAGCCGGGCTTCCGACCATCCATCTCTCCCCCAGAGCCTTCCCCACGAAGGACGACTATGAAAAGGAACTCCTTGTCCATCTTCGGGAAAAAAAGGTGGAAGGGATCGCCCTGGCGGGATACATGCGCCTGGTGGGCCCGGTCCTGATCGGGGCCTTCCCTGACAGGATCGTCAATATCCACCCCTCGCTTCTTCCCGCCTTTCCCGGACTTCATGCCCAGAGACAGGCCCTGGAATACGGGGTTCGGGTGACGGGGGTCACCGTCCACTTCGTGGACCTTCAGATGGACCACGGTCCGGTCATCCTCCAGAAAACCGTTCCCGTCTTTCCGGACGATACGGAGGAGATTCTCGTTGAAAGATTGCTTCCCGTTGAGCACGAGGCCTATGTCGAGGCGTTGGACGCCCTTTCTGCCGGGCGTCTGCGCATCTCTGGGAGGCGAGTCCTCTGGAACCCCGATTGATGTGGGTGTGAGGTTATGGTAGTCTCATGCGATATCAGCAAGGGGGGTTAGCTCAGTTGGGAGAGCGTCAGGATCGCACCCTGAAGGTCAGGGGTTCAAATCCCCTACCCTCCACCAATTAAGATCATTATAGGTTGGTGTTGCCCCCTATTTTTCCATGAATTGCGTTTTCCTAAATCTTGCGAGATGCTCCTGCGCAAGGTGAAAGTGCATCTGGACCATTTTGTCATCCGGTCATCCTCCCGATTTCTGAAGAAATTACAGTAAAGACCCTCCGATTGCTGAATCGGAGTAGATCCAGCAGAGAGCTTGTTTCATCTCGAACCTGCTCCATGGAAGATCATGGATTTCCACAGGTTAATCTAAACTTCCAGCACGAAAAATAGCGTAAAGCACCGTAAATAGTATTTTTTCATTTTTTTTAACAATGCAGAGTCTGACTACATCCCTCTCAGGGGTTCAGGCTCACGCCCAAGAGTTCCAATGCTTTCTGCTGGAAAGGCGTGCTGGTGGTGAGCATGGCAAAGCGCGCGGCCGTATTCTTTCCCGCCTGCATGACGTTTCTGACAAGCGTTCCCAAGTCCTCGAGCAGTCCGCCGAACGTCTGGACGGGCAGTCCTTCCTCGGTCACGTGAAGACGGGCCTTCTTCTGGGTCGCAGGTGAGGCGACGGAGGGACTCACGATGTCCGGGCGCGCCTTTTTGGCTCCTTCCCGGTCTTCTTCAGCAAACAGAAGCGGCGCCAGCTTTTGTTTCATCTGCCATTCCACGTAATACGCCAGCATGCACAGGAAGACGTGGCCTTTGACCCGGTCGGAAAGACGGTGGTAGATCGGCCGGATCTCGAGATCCACGGTCTTGAGGCTCCGGAAGGCCCGCTCCACCGTGGCGAGAGACTTGTAGGCCTCAACGCTCTTTTCCGGGGACATCACGCTCTTGTCCAGTGAGGTGCGGATCACATAGAGCCCGTCGAGCGCCGCCTCTTCCCGGATCTTCTCCAGGTTCTTCTCGGTTGCCTTCAGGAGCTCTTCGCGCGTTGTCGCCCGACGATGGGCCAGCAGGGGATTGCGGCAGACGATCAGCCGCTCTCCCGGAAAGTCGGGCGACGTGATCTCGGCCAGGTTTTTCTCGTCGAAGAGCGAGGGCTGAATATGGCCCTGATCGCGAAGCTTGGCAATCGACGGAGACCGAAGCGCGGTGATCCAGTCGAAGCCCTCGATCTCTCGGATCTTCTCGATCTGCACCTGCGTCAGGATCCCCCGGTCCGTCACCAGAACCACCCGAGACAGAGCAAAACGTTCCCGCAGCTTGGCGATCTGAACCGCCAGCGTGTTCGGATCGGCTGTATTGCCCTCGAAGACCTCGATGGCGACCGGGCATCCGTCGGAGGCGCACAAGAGCCCGTAGACGATCTGCGGGAAGCGCTTCTTCCCGTCCCGGTTGTGGCCGAAGCTTGCCAGATCGCAATGCTCGCCCGTGTAGTAGCTCGAGGACACGTCGTAGAGCACCAGCGTGCCATCCTGCAGGTGAGCTTTGGCCAGGGAAGCCTCGATGGTCTTCTGACGGGTCAGAAGGGCGTCCATGGCCTCATACAGCTCGTCTTCGGTGGCCCCTGATACCCCCAGAACCTCCCCGAGGGTCGAGGTGGCCGTCTCGGGGGACAGAGCCCGGGAGAGAGAGAGCTTGGAGCCCGGGGAGATCAGCCGGTGGGCGATCAGGGCCTCCTGAAGATCCCTCGTCCGGCTTCGCCGGGATCCGAGAAGCCCCGTGAGCCCGCTGGCCCGCATCGTTCCAACGACGGCCGCCACATGGCCATGCGGCAGGGAGCGAACGCAGACCAGGTCCTGATCCAATCGTCCCACGGGAAGGCCTTTCAGGGAGATCTCGATCAGGTTGACAGTCTCGTCCGGAAGGCAGGAGAGATTGGCCAAGGTCTCCGAACGAACTTTTTTGCCTTCCCGGATGCTGCGCCGCAGGAGGACAGACGTGTAAACCTTTTGCCCATGGGTCTTTTTGATCCGAACGAGGTGGACGGCGCCCTTTGCGTTATTCATACTACAAATTATGACATAAGAATTTTATTTGTCAATGTTTGTAGTATTTTTCCTGCCTACATTTTTCAGGGAAAAACGACGATTCGCTTTATTACACAAAATCTTACCTAAAATTTCTGCTGGAAGTTTAGGTTAATGCCGGCCGCGAGGGAAAAACGGGCGTAATCTGCATGTTGATCGGGATGATGCGACAGAAGGTCCTACCTTCCTCCAAGGTTCGCCAGCGGAGTCTATTGGCTGGGGCTCCTAATTTTGCACAGAAGTGGCTAACCCATTCGAACCCACAGAGATCGTAATATAAAACTGATAAGGATCGTCTCTAAAAGGGGAAAAACCCTGGAACCGGGGGGTAACCATTAAAGGGGTTTTTCCAAGAAATAAGGGACAACCCTCCAAAAAGGAAAAGGATCCATGTTAAAGCAAAGGGTGAGGCTTATTCCAATCTCGGCCAAAGCGGCTTCTGCATTGCCAAAAAATCTCCAAGACATGGGAACTTTTACTGAAATGGATTGGGACGTCTTATCAGAATCCTATCTGGGACCCCCCTTCCAAACTCCGACCATAGGGCAAAAGATCCGCCTTTTTGGGGACCAAGGGATCAATGAATTTATGATAACCGAAATCAAATCCGCCTTCGTTGAGAACGGAGTGGAAATAACATCTATTTATGTTGATTTATCTGACTAAGGCTCCTTCAGTCCAAAGATCCTTTTTAAAGATTTTCCCCTCTGGTGAGAAAATAAATACTGGGTTCTATCGGCCCATGAGGCTAAACAGCCTCAAAGGATCGGCGAACATCATGGTCCCATGGGATCACAGTAGGCTTGACGACCCTTTCGGATCGAGTTACGCGGCGGGTTCCAGAGTGACCTTGCAGCCCAACCGTTCCCTTTGATCATTAAGACTTCTTTATTTTTGTTCCAGACCAAAGGTCAGACCTACAAGAATTAGCGTGTTTCGGATTCATTCAGCATGTGAAGAAGAAGCGTCTGGCTCCGAACCATCTGATGCAGAATCCGAAGAACAACTTCGTGATATTGGTGCATCTTCTTCTCATGCTGGACAAGCTGGGCCATCGTTGTCGTAGGCCCGAACCGGTCTGTTTCTTTCTTGAGTCGATCGAGCTCTTTCTGCAGGGTCTCTATATTTTGACGTGCTTGGGCCAGATGCTTTGAAAGGAGAGTTATTGTCAAATCTGGTGTTTGAGGACATTAGGCAGCGTCCTGCTTTGAGTTATCCTCCAGAACCCCGTCTTTGAAGGTTTTTCCTTCCAGAATCAGAGCCAGGTGGGTGAATCCCTTGATCT